>Ga0209187_1001372_pt1 | contig 28707 bp, 18 predicted proteins | sample BantaG_FD_187430 | JGI IMG/M metagenome (GOLD analysis project Ga0209187, IMG submission 187430) | Marine algal microbial communities from Bantry Bay, Ireland - BantryBay_4 metaG (SPAdes) (version 2) | ecosystem: Host-associated > Algae > Red algae > Unclassified | place: Bantry Bay, Ireland...
AGTGGTCCTCACCCCACGTACAGAGAAAGGTCTGGGTATGTATAAAAAGGCTCAGGAGCTAGCAGATGCTAATGGCTGGTTTTATGCAAAGCAATTTGAATCTGATTCAAATGCACTTATCCACCAGAACACCACTGCCAATGAAATTCTTGCAGACTTTTCGGATCGATCGCTTGACTATTTTATAACCGGCTATGGAACAGGCGGCACGGTAACAGGCGTTGCCAGAGTGTTGAGAGAACGTAGCCCCGGTACTAAAATAATATTGAGCGAACCTGCCAATGCACAACTCATCGCAAGCGGCCATTCCCAGGAGCGAAATGATGAGGGTTCACCTGCTGTTAGCCACCCGGCATTCGAGCCGCACCCTATTCAGGGATGGACACCTGACTTTATTCCGCTGGTATTGCAAGAATCCATAAACAACAAATTATACGACGATCTATTACCAGTGGCAGGGGCTGCTGGCATTGAATGGTCAATGAAGTTAGCACAGAAAGAGGGCATATTTACAGGTATATCCGGCGGATCAACGTTTGCTATTGCCATCGAAATTGCTGCCAAAGCCAAGCCTGATACCAACATACTGTGCATGTTGCCAGACACTGGTGAACGCTATTTATCATCTCCGTTATTCGAATCCATCCCCGAGAACATGTCAGATGATGAGATAGCCTTGTCATTGTCTACTCCGGGGTACCATATGCCGGACTGAGCAACAACGACGATTGATCGCCGCCGCACTCACTTCACCCTGCTATTGCTGTTCTTCAGTTGTTCCACTAACAATCCGGATGCTGCCAACATGCCTTCGGGTCGAAATACTACAACGTTAATTGAATTTGGCAACCAACATCAGTAGAAGCAATCCTCAGCTCTGCCACTGGGCAGTGCCATTACCGACCAATAATATTCGGTGACAATGCGTCACCGTGTTCAGGTTATGAGCTATTGCTATAAGAGTATAGCCACGATCCAGAGACAAAAGCTCTTCCACCACGGCAAGCTCTGTCGCTTTGTCCAGCGCATTGGTTGCCTCATCCAATATCAGTACATCACACTCCGAATATAAGGCGCGCGCCAAACCAATACGTTGACGCTGCCCTCCAGACAATCGCACGCCATCTTCGCCAACCAAGGTGTCGTAGCCCTCTGGCAGCGATGCAATGAATTCATGCAGGTGAGCATGGCGCGCACACCTTTCCACGTGGTTTTGATCAACTGCTGCATCAGGTACGCCAAAAGCTATATTGCTGGCAATTGAACCCTGAGTAAGAAATAGCTTCTGAGGTACGTGGGCTACTCGACGCCGCCATTGTGAGCGACTTTCCTCATTTAGTGGATGTCCATCAATTTCAACGACGCCTGCTGTCGGTGGCAACAGACCCATAAGCATATCTACAAGGGTGCTTTTTCCACTGCCTGTGGGTCCGACAATACCGATATATTCACCTTTATTGATAGTGATATTCACATCGCTCAAGACTGGCTGCGAAGATTTGACGTAACTAAACGAGATGTTACTGAGGTTAATACTGGAATCGAATATCATGGAAGTGGAAGCACGGGCGTTGTCTGGCATTGATAGACGCTTGAACCCATCCAGCTCATCAATGAGCTCGGCCAGTACTGGTTGGCCATGAACCAGACGTGTCCACTGGCTGAAAAATTGCTGTAGATAAGGCAATAGTCGCAGCATACCAAGTGCAAATACACCCAGAAGTGGCAACAAGTTGGCATCGGCAAACAGCCCCTGTTGCGCAGCCCAGGCAATGCCTGCAATACAACTGATGCCAATCGCCTCCAGCACCGGCCTGGGCAAGGTGTTATAAAAAACTATACGGGCATTGGCGATCTCTACATGATATGCCGCTTCAGCAAAGCGGCTAACGTAATGTTCCTGATTACCCGTCATGACCACATCCCGTATCCCGCCCAGACCCTCCTGAATACTCTGGATTTTTTTGGGGCTGTAAGTCCGTAGGTTTCGGCCATAACGTTTAAGGCGACCACGGGTGATTGCTGCGATGAGAGTATAGGAGGCAGCTAGCAGCAGTAGAGCAACGAGGACAATCGGTTCACTGAACCAGACGAGTATCACTACCACACCAAAGCCTGATACCGCCGACGACACCGTTGTCAATATGCCAAAGATATAATTGGAAATAATTATTTGAATTTTCTGGGTAATCAGGCTGACGTTTTCGCTGCTTGACTGATTGACGACTTTTTCATAATCCCGGTTAAGTACATGCCGGTAGCACCCTGTCTGCAATTGCATTCCCACACGGATGGAAAATTCAGTACTCACGCGTACCACAATGACACGTAATAGCGCTGAGAAAATCACCACGAAAACAACGGCTGACAGCACGGTTGATTCAGACAATCCATCCAGAAAACCCAGCATGGATGACGACACTGCTGACACCCCCACCCCTTCACCGCTAAATTGGCTATTCATCAGAATGCTCACCAAAGGCACCATTGCGGCAAGCATGGCCATCTCCATTAAAGCTGCCAAAATAATTAGCAGAAACAAGATGCCAATGCGTATAGCGTGATCCTGTAACAGGTACGCCCACAACGTTGCTATGTCTCGGGTGAGTGACGCTGGTTCATCCGTTAGCAGAATTGATCTCATATTATCTGAGCTTGCAAGCTGTTTTGTAGGCTTAACATCGGTGTCCTCATGGTTACCGCTTAGCTATGCATTTTGCCTGAAATATTGATAAATGAGAGAATCATGATTTTGTTCTGTCTAGCCAGTACAAACTAACCTTCACGCAAGACCCGTATGCCTATCCCTCATCGTATCCTGAACTAGCATGATGACGTTGTTCAACGAAAGGCCAGATCTGATTCTTGTTATAGACCTTCGTGAGAAAACAGACATCGAAATCAATGGCAGGCGTCAATGGCTGCACTATGCTTGGCATCTCTCTTATACACACTATTTTCTGCATTAACAGCGCGTTACCGATGTAATAAACGAGATCGAAATAATCGCTCGGTAAGAACGACATCCGCATGACCAAAGTGCAGCAGGAGACCTCAGGATGCCGCCGTTCAATGGAGGGTGCGCAAATGTCCTGTCGAATACGAGGCTATCTGTCTACCTGACGTAAAATGGTCTGTCGGCCGCCAAGGCTCTCGGCATGTTGTTCGCAGGGCAAACACCTGCATTAATGTCACGTAGGATTGAATCGGTTGCCCAACCAGCCTGAAACCTCTGAATGGATACGAATGATGAAAATCAAGTGATCAAAAATTTTATGCTCAACATAGGTGATTTATTATAATGATGTGGAGCCATCGGCAATCGCTTTGAACCAAACTTTGCGTCACAATATTCGTGTACAGATCCTCGTTACTCAATCGTGATTTTTATGTTCCATTACCGACTGTAACAATAGACCCATACGACCTGGGCTCTACGATCAACAATGAAAAATATGCGTCTGTGCGAGCTGCAGATTAATTTCAGCAGCACAACAAAGTAGTATTTCAAAGTCCGTACCGATTGACGCACCGCAGCCATAGATAAAAAAAACAATTCCTATTTCCGCCCTTGGACTATCCGCGTTTGTTTGGCCATTTTTCACTCAAACTTCATTATTCATGATTTGTCAAGCGCTTTTCCTGATTACCAACTGACTATACTTTAGTGTAGATGCATTACCGAAATTAGTGCTGATTATCACACTAAATTGAGAAAACTAAACTTTAGACTTAAAATTAATATTCCGTAGTTATGGCGCCCAACCGATTGTGGTGACAATGACTTCATTAACCTTTAAAGTAATTTTTACGTTAGTCAAGCCATATTTGTAATCATGAATATACGCAAAGTAATATTTGACTCGTTCGTACTTACAGCACTATTTCTTGCAACTGGTAGCAGTTATGCAGATATCCGAATCAATGAATTCATGGCCTCTAACGACTCGACGCTTGTGGATGATGATGGTGATGCATCCGACTGGATAGAGTTATTTAACGATGGTCTTACGACAATCAACCTAACCGGCTGGTTTCTTACCGACGATAGTGCCGAGCCAGACAAATGGGCACTACCGGCCATTGATATTGCAGCCAATACTTACCTAGTAGTTTACGCATCTGGCAAAGACCGGATTGGCTCAGCAAATCACACTAATTTTAAATTAGGAAAAAGTGGTGAATACCTTGGATTAATACGTGCTGACGGAGTATCCATAGAAGACGACTATGCACCAGAATATCCCCAGCAAAGCGACGATATAAGTTACGGATTATCGCTCAGTGGAAGTATTGGCTTTCTGCAAACGCCAACTCCCGGCGCTGCCAACAGTGATCTTATACTGCCCAGCGTCGTCATAGAGCCAGAATCTCAAACATTTACAGGCACCTTGAGCATCACATTAAACACCGAAACTCCTCTGGATAGTGGCGACTCTGTGCGCTATACGCTTGATGGCAGTGATCCGAGTAGTACCTCTTCAGAATATACGGGACCCTTAACACTAGGCAGCTCTGCAGATATGCGTACCGCTGTTTTCAGAGGTACTGAATCATCACCTGTCAGAAGCGCACAGTATATTGAGTACGCTAACGACCTAATCGGCTTTACATCAACTCTGCCTTTGGTCGTTCTCGATTCACGTGGCGAAGAGCTTGGCAGTGATGACATCTATACCGCGTCAAGTGCAGCCGTTATCGATGTCATGGGCGGCGTCTCCAGCCTGAATGACAACCTCGATCATTTGGGGTATGCCGGGCTACGCATTCGTGGTAGCTCTTCCTCGAGCTTTGAAAAAAAATCTTATCGTCTGGAGCTCTGGGATGTTGATCAGGACGATCTGGATATTGATATTCTGAGCATGGGTGCCGAATCTGATTGGTTACTTATTGCCCCCGGCTTCATGGACCGTAATCTGATTTCCAATTCCTTTATGTCAAATCTGGCAAATGACATTGGCATCAAGGGTATGGAATGGCGTTTCGTAGAGGTATTTCTCAACAGCGACGGCACAGCGATAGCACTTGACGACTACCAAGGTATTTATTTGTTATTTGAAAATATAAAGGTAAGCGATCAGAGAATTGACATAGCAAAAATTTCACCATCCGATACAACTGAGCCGGATATCACCGGCGGATACATTCTCAAACGAGATCGTAGTGATCCGGACGAATTCTTTTTCATCCCGGACGGTAGCTTCGATGCAATGGGAGACACAACCAATCGCACGGTTGTAAACCGACCGAAGCTGGCTGATCTGCCGACTGCACAACGCAATTACATTAGAGGCTATATAGACGATTTCGAATCGGCTATTCTTGGTAGTACCCCTATGAGCACCACTAGCGGCTATCGCAAGTACATCGAAGAGAAATCCTGGATAGATGCCCATATTCTTGCAGTCTTGAGCAAAGACGCCGATCTACTGCGATTGAGCAACTACTTTTACAAAGACCGAAACGCCCGTCTTGTCAACGGTCCTGTATGGGACTTTGACCGTTCCTTGAACTCCGCTGATTTACGTGACGATAATCCAGATCAGCTGTTTCCTACAGGGGAGGTAAATCCCTTTGGTTACAGTTGGTGGGGCAAGCTTTTCGCGATCGAACATTTTGATGAAAAATATCGTCGTCGATGGCATGAATTGCGTCAAGGGCCTTTGGCTACTGATTCATTGTTCGCGCGAATAGACACTATGGCTGCACCGTTATTCGAACCCTATCCACGAGAACATGATCGTTGGGGTGGCGTTGAAGGATATGGTTCCCGCTACGGAGGTAGCAGTAATTATCAGGGCGAAATAGATGCGCTTAAAGACTGGCTCGATCTGCGGCTGACTTTCCTGGATAATTACCTCATCGACCCAGGCGATGCACAATGTGTTTCCAGCACCTTGGACTATCCGCTTGTCGCCAACACCTGGGCTATGCTTAGTTTGCCCTGCCAACCGCCAATAGGCCAAACCATTACCAGCATTTTCGGCGATGACATAACAGGCACTTATGGACAAGACTGGATTGCGTTTACCTTCGATCCAAGCATTGACGGTACGGGTAAATATATTCCATTGCCTGGCAATCAGCTTCCACAAATGGGCCAGGGATTCTGGATTTTGCAAACCATTGACGAACTTGCCGTATTGGATTTACCAGTGGGAAGTACACCTGCTCCCGTTTCAACAGCACCAGGTTGCACCACGGGCTCTGCCTGCGCTGCAGTCCCCTTGAGCACAAAGTCTCGATGGATGTTATTGGGCAATCCATTGCGTTCTGCAGTGCCAAAAAAATTATTGCGTATTGTGGACAGTACTGGACCCTGCGCACAACCTTTAGGTTGTACTATTGCTACAGCACGGGCGGCAGACATCCTGCCGAGCGATTTTTTTACATATAACAGAGAAGCCTCAAGCACCTACCAGCCTGTTGCAGAGGAAGGTTTAGTCAATGCATGGTCTGCATTCTGGGCATTTGCAGGCGCAGCATCGGGCGGACCTGATCAGCGACTGCTCGTACCGACTAGACTTAACTCGCAATAGGCCTAGGGCGTAGGAGAAAATAAAATCACATTTCTGACCATTCATGCCTCTCACGCAGCTGCCTCGTTCGACAGTTGAATAGCTAGCTATTCGACCAGATCCGTCCTTGCTGAGTTAGCGGACTGGGCGCCCCCCATGAAAACCCGGAAAATACGCTTTTATTCTATCCCCAGCCTTTAGCGTATCCCTGAAGTATCTATCAGCACCCCATGCAGATCCACTCCGTCCCATGCAGATCAATACGCTAATTCTTGGAGCCGGTGCCGCTGGCATGATGGCTGCGGCTCATGCAGGCCCTGGTGTTCTCCTGGTCGATCACGCCATCGCTGCGGGGGAGAAGATTCGTATTTCTGGAGGGGGACGCTGCAATTTCACCAATATCGGGACCACGCCAGAACAGTTTATTTGCCAAAACCCGCATTTCGCAAAATCAGCCTTGAATCGTTATACGCAATGGGATTTTATTAACCTTGTATCCGACTACGGTATTGCATGGCATGAGAAGACACTGGGTCAATTATTCTGCGATGACACCGCGAAAGACATCATTACCTTATTGCGCACGGAGATGGACAAGGTGGGTGCTCAACTTTGGTTGAAAACGGATATTGGTGACATCAGTCATGACGGCGCCCTCTTTAATGTTGCACTTATCCGCGACGGTAAATCATTTCAAGTCACTGCAAAATATCTAATTGTAGCGACTGGTGGCAAGTCAATACCTAAAATGGGGGCAACCGGACTCGCTTACCAGATTGCCGCCCAATTTGGTGTCAACATCATAGCGCCCCGCCCTGGCCTCGTTCCGTTGACATTTAGCGACGACAAATTCAAATCATTGGCAGGAGTAGCTACACCGACGCGGATCACCACGGGCACCACAAGCTTTGAGGAAGCCATGCTATTCACCCATCGTGGTTTATCTGGACCAGCGGTTTTACAAATTTCAAGCTACTGGCAGGAAGGTGAGCAGATAACGGTAAACTTGCTACCAACAGCCGACTTGCTTGCTAAATTTAAAGAGGCACGACGCTCCTCAGGCCGTAAGGCTTTGACAGGTATTCTGGCTCAACACCTCCCGAGCCGCTTAATCGAATTCCTTAAAGGTGAGCTGAAGCTAGAGGGAAATATCGCTGATAAAAGTGATGCCCAACTTCTCAGCTTATGCGACACCCTGAGCGCCTGGCCTCTACAACCGGCTGGATCTGAAGGTTACCGAAAAGCCGAGGTTACGCTTGGTGGCATCGATACTGACGAATTATCTCAAAAAACGATGGAAGTAAAATCAGTCCCTGGACTCTACTTCATCGGTGAAGCCGTGGATGTGACTGGCTGGCTCGGTGGATACAATTTTCAATGGGCCTGGTCATCTGGCTGGGTGGCAGGTACGTCTATAGCGTCTAAAAATGATTGTTAGCGTGTCGTTCTCCAACGATACGCCAAATGTACTCCTCAACCAAGTGTGCTCATCAACCTAGAGTGTCCTGCGATCCAACACTCAGTCGAGGGGCGACTACATCCCGTCAAACTTAATGGTTCACGGCTAACCTTACAGTTCCTTTATGTTACGTGTGGCATATTTTATGCGTTCCTGCTAATGCAACGACTGGATGTAGGTACATAGCCTCCATTTTTCAACAAGAATGTAAACTGAGGACGAAGATGTCCAGACCTCTACTAGACGAAGAAAATCGGATAGCAGCTCTTAAGGAGCTTGAAATTCTTGATACACAATCCGAAACAGAATTTGACGGATGGGTAAAGCTTGCAGCTTCCATCTGCGGAACGCCCATCTCTCTTATAACCCTGGTGGATGTTGATAGACAATGGTTCAAAGCTAACAAAGGGTTAGAAGGTGTTCAGGAAACACCGAGGGAGATCGCATTTTGTTCTCACGCCATCAGGAATGAAGGTATATTTGAGGTACGAGACGCATCTACTGATCCGCGTTTCTCTACCAATCCGTTAGTGCTTGAAGATCCGAATATTCGCTTTTATGCAGGAGCTACACTGCGGCTTACTAATGGTGCACATGTTGGCACGCTATGCGTGATAGATCAACAACCGAGAAAGCTAAGCAAGCAACAAAGAGAATCCTTGCACCAACTGTCCAATGCTGTAGTTCAAGCAATGGAATCACGTCGTCTTACACAGAATCTGGCTGCCAGTGAAGCACAGTTTCGCGCACTATGCGCATCGTCACCACTGGGCGTTTTCAGGAGCGATTCAGACGGAATTTGTACGTACGCCAACGAGCGCTGGCTAGCTATTTTTAACATAAGTCAAGCTGAAGCCTTGGGGCAACAATGGATCTCAATGATACACCCTGACGATAAGGAAGATGTGTTCACTGAATGGACGCGCGCAGCGACAGCACGTTTCGACTTCGATATGGAATTTCGTATTCAACAAGCGGAAGGACTGGAACTCAGTGTACGAGCGATCTCACGTCCGGTTATGACTCACGACGGCTTGATATCTGGCCATGTTGGATCGGTTGAAGATGTGACTCAACGCTCGAGGGTACAGCGGGTTCTCTTCGAAGAACGTCGACGGCTCAAGTCTATTCTGGAGGGTACCGCTGCAGGTACCTGGGAATGGAACATTCAATCGGGAGAACTTCACTTTAATCACCGCTGGGCTGAAATGCTTGGTTTGTCACTGGATACCCTGAAGCCCTATAAAATTCAGATTTGGCAGGAGTTGTATCATCCTGACGATTCTGGCTCAGCAAACCAGATGCTTGATGAACATTTGGCGGGTAATTCTGAGATCTATGACTATGAGCTTCGTCTTCGCCATCAAGAGGGACATTGGGTCTGGGTACATCTGAGAGGCCGCGTCCTCACCCATCGCGCGGACGGACAGCCGGAATGGATGTTTGGCACACAACAAGACATTACTGAGCGTAAGGAGCAGGAGCAAGCGCTACGCAAGAGTGAATGCCTCTTGGCTGAAACAGGGTTATTGGCAGATGTCGGTGGTTGGGAACTAGATCTGATGAATGGCGCTTTGACATGGACTGATCAGACCTGTCGGATCCATGGCCTACCTGCAGGCCACCAGCCTGATTTGGAAGAGGCCATCGAATACTACGCCCCTGAGGCACGACCCGTGATAAGAGACGTTATCGAACGCGCAATTAAAGACGGCCGTAAATGGGATATTGAACTGCCTCTCTTGCACGTAAGCGGCGATTCTATCTGGGTACGTTCGGTGGGGCATGCTGAATATACAAACAATAAGCCGGTGCGGCTTATAGGTGCGTTCCAGAACATTACCGACAAAGTACTGCAACGACAGGCACTGGAACGTGCACATGAGCGAATTAACGTTGCCACTGAAAGTGGGGAAATCGGTGTATGGGACTGGAATATACAAAACGACCAATTACAATGGACTCCTCAGATGTACGCTTTGTATGGACTGGCGTTCGATACGCAGAGATTAAACTATGAGTATTGGGCAAAGCATCTGCATCCTGAGGACAGGACAAAAGCGGAACAGGATGTTCTCGTTGCCATTAAGGGCTCTGGCAGACTGGATACGGAGTTTCGCACGGTGTGGCCCGATGGCAGCGTGCATCATATTCGCGCCTCAGCCAATATCACACGTGATAGCGATGGGACGGCTCTTCAGATGCTGGGAGTCAACTGGGATGTCACCCCACTTCGTACCCTAAGTAATCAGTTAGCGGATCAAAGAGAACTTCTTCAAGTCACATTGCAGTCAATAGGAGACGCTGTTATTACATCTGATTTGAGTGGCCGTGTCACGTGGTTGAATCCAGCTGCAGAGCATATGACCGGATGGCTCTCAACCGAAACTCCAGGCAAGCTGATTGATCAGGTATTCAATATCGTACACGAAGATACCAGACAAGCAGCCGAGAACCCTGTGAAGGCCTGTCTGGAACAGAGAAAAACGGTTCGGCTGGCGAGTAAAAATGTTCTCATTTCTCGTGGCGGATCAGAGTTTGGAATTGAAGATTCCGCAGCTCCTATACGCTCTGACGGAGGTGAGATACTAGGTGTAGTACTTGTGTTCCATGACGTAACCGAACAGCGCAGACTGACCAGAGAGATGAACTTTCGAGCGACGCACGATGCGTTAACGGGTCTGTTCAATCGATCGGAATTCGAGATAACTCTTCAAAGCTTGCTCAACCGCTCCTTAATTGGGAAAAGCGAACACGCTTTGATGTACATAGACCTCGACCAGTTTAAACTGGTCAATGACGCCTGTGGTCACTCGCAAGGTGATCAACTGCTTATACAGATATCCAAGTTGCTTGAACAGAACGTTCCTGCCTCTGATACGGTCGCCCGCCTTGGTGGAGACGAATTCGGAATTATCCTTGAAAACTGTACCAATGTTGACGCTCAGGGGGTAGCGCAACGAATATGCGACAGCATGGACGATTTCAGGTTCGAGCACGACAACCGTAGATTTCGCATGGGCACAAGCATAGGCCTGGTACCTTTGGACGGACAGTGGAAAGACATAGAATCTGCTATGCAGGCAGCAGATACCTCCTGCCTTGCAGCCAAGGAGGCAGGACGCAACCGCGTTCACGTCTGGTTCGATACAGACAAAGCTATACGAGCACGGCGTGAAGATATGCAATGGGCGACCCGTTTGGAGGAGGCGCTTGATGAAGACAAATTCCTACTTTACGCTCAACGTATCGAGAATAGGGCTGCAGACTTTCCTGGCATTCACGCTGAAGTTTTACTCCGCTTGCGTGACGGTAAAGGCGGTCTGATACAGCCCAATGCTTTTTTGCCAGCAGCCGAACGATTCAATTTAGCTACGCAAGTGGATCAGTGGGTCTTGCGGAACAGTCTACAAGTGCTGTCACGACAATCAGATCTGGCAAAAATTGAAATGCTATGCATCAATTTGTCAGGTCAATCCGTTAGCGATTGCAAATTTCACAAAGAAGCCATTCGCTTGTTGAAAGAAGCTGGTGATGATATATGTCAGTGTGTTTGTCTTGAAATTACGGAGACCGCTGCTGTCACTAATTTTGCCGATGCGTCTCATTTTATCAATCAAGTCCGTGCACTAGGCGTCCGAGTTGCACTTGATGATTTCGGTGCAGGAGCTTCATCATTTGGATACCTGAAAACACTAACGGTAGATATCCTGAAAATAGACGGTCAGTTCATCAAAGGTGTTGTAGATGATCCTTTGGACTGTGTCGCAGTCCGATGTTTTGTTGATATTGCCAGAGTGGCAAATTTACGAACGGTCGGCGAGTATGTGGAGACAAAGAATGTTCTGGATTGTCTTGACAAGATGGGTATTGACTACGTCCAAGGCTTTCTTATACACATGCCTTGCCCAATAGAGAAATTACTGGGCGGTGTAAGCAAAAAGCAGACGGCAGCCGAAGTTTGAGCAAAGTTCTTGTCTGATCCAACGCTAGCCTGTCGTAACTGTTCCTCAATTGCACTAACGCCTTCTACAAAGTTACCGATACGCTTGGCAGCTGAACTCACACATACCACGGAATCCGCCATAGTTGATCCGTATCCACATGTATTTTGCCGGATTCACTTACCTGCTGTATCTATTTCACCAGAAACATCGCTACCGATTTCGCAATTCTGAATATTGAGCACGTATTGCTATATCCTGCTTAACAGGACCATGAGCTTCATCGGGAACGACCTGATGTTTGATCGCACACGAATTCAGTGCTGAAAAAATATCTATCAAGTGGATTAATTTTTTATCATCTTCACTTCTCTCGGATTATTCTGAGCGTTCACGTTCTGGCAACCGTTTAAGAATGGCTAATCGGCCCAACCAGTAGATCTCCTCTGATAATCCTGCCTCAACCATTGCTGTTTCCATTCGCTTGTAGACGATCTGTTCAGGCAGCTCATGCAACACAAATAGCGCGTCTTCGTCTAACGGAAACAGTGTGCCGGTCTGCTTCAAATAGTGGAGTTGCAACGCGTAAGCATAGGCGTAGGTGCAATACGCACAGCCTTGTGTTGTTGATAAGGTAGTGGCGATGATATGCGATCTGATTGGCCCCCACGTCTTCAGAGTGTTGTCATACTATTGCATGTTTTTCAGGAACCAGAAGACGGCCTTTACCGGCCCAAGTTCCTGTACAAAATATGGCATCATATTAGGCTTGAAACCCCATAAGTGCAAACCTATGGACTCCAGTGTTTTCACAGCAATGCTTTGAGAAATAGTCATTATTATTGAGCAAATATTTATTATTGAGCAAATATTTGGTATCGGTGGTCAATTCATCCTTTTGCGCCTTGGTTTAATCTGACCATTCAGGTTTCCAGCACTGGCCGCAGTATATTTTTTTTCAATTCAGACCATGCAGATAAGCTAAAACAATGCACAAGCTCCAACATTATTGATCAGTTTGATAGAGGTATGGCAAAAGGTGTTCTACAATCCCTTAGCTGGGAAACTGGAATGGATCTAAGCCAGGCAGACGGATTCATCGAGGATTTTACAATGCATCGTCTCAAGATGCCTACCTGGAAGATACAGGGCATCAGGCAATGAACGCTCAGCTGGTTGAGGCCGCTGTTGGAGATGTAGACGGGGATATTGGCCTGGGATCTGGATTAGCCTGACTAGCCTTGGAAGACATCCAGCCAGCATTCTGGTAAGCGTCTTCCTTACATATATCGACGTTTATTCCGGGTACGAGCTGTAGCCGCAAGTACGTCTTCGGACGCGTATTCTATTTTGTAGTGTCTACTTGCGCTCTTGTAAACTTATTTGCCCTTGTTGTGGTTAAAATGGGGCACTTTGTCGAGGCCGCAAATTGTCACCATGAGTAACTACATAGAAGAACTACGATGGCGCGGCATGATCCACGATGTCATGCCTGGTGCCGAAGCGCATTTGCTCGAATCCATGCGTAGCGGCTATATAGGGTTCGACCCCACGGCAGATTCGCTGCATATCGGCAATCTGGTCACCATAATGATGTTGGCGCATTTCCAACGCTGTGGTCACAGACCCCTTGCACTCGTTGGCGGCGCTACAGGCATGATTGGAGATCCTTCCGGAAAATCTGCTGAACGCAATTTTCTGGATGAGACCACGCTTCGTCACAATCAACAGGCAATTCAAATTCAGCTTGAAAAATTCCTAAGGTTTAGTTCATCTACTGACGCCTCAGGCGACAGATCAAATGATAATTCAGCCCTGATGGTGAACAACTATGACTGGATGAAGTCGTTCTCATTTCTGGATTTCATACGTGATGTGGGTAAGCACATTACCGTGAATTACATGATGGCCAAAGATTCAGTGAAAAACAGGATCACGGTTGATTCAAGTGAAGATGTGTCTGCCGGTGGCTCGGAAGGAATGAGTTTCACTGAATTCACATACCAGCTGGTTCAAGGTTACGATTTTCTGCATTTGTTTCAAAACCAGAATTGTTCGTTGCAAATGGGCGGAAGCGATCAATGGGGAAACATCACTACGGGAACCGAACTGATCAGACGTATAGGAGGTGGAAAAGCCTTTGCCATCACCTGCCCGTTAATCACCAAAGCCGATGGTTCAAAATTCGGCAAAAGCGAAGGTGGCAATGTTTGGCTGGATTCAGCACGAACCTCTGCATACAAATTTTATCAATACTGGTTAAATTCCAGCGATGAAGACAGTGAACGCTACATCCGTATTTTTACCTTCCTGGATGAGGCACAAATCAATGCCTTAGTCATTGAACATAACGAGGCAAAACATCTACGCGTGCTGCAAAAGCGGTTAGCAGATGAAATAACGACCATGGTGCATTCAGCAGACGCACTGGAAAAAGCCAAGCAGGCCAGCGCCATATTATTTGGCAATGCGACCGCCGACGATTTGAAATCTCTCGATGAACAGACCTTTCTGGAGGTGTTTGAAGGTGTAACTCAAGCTGAAATGCCGGCATCAATATTTCAGGACGGACTCGACATCGTTGCAGCGTTAGCTACGGAAACGAGTTTTCTGAAGTCCAACAGCGAGGCACACCGCGCTTTGAAAGAGAATTCAGTGGCAGTTAATAAGGTCAAAGTCGCTGAAGGGCACAAAATAGGTACATCAGACCTAATCAACGGTAAATTTGTCCTATTACAACGGGGCAAGAAAAATTATTATGTGTTAAAGGCGGTTTAGGCTCGCATATGTCCAGTACAACATGGTGAATAGTAATGCAGGTGCTTCGGTGTGTAGCTAGCCTTCCACGCTGGCGAAGGGAGTTCGAATCTCACTATCTGCTCTATTTTTGAAAATTTCTAGTGCAGGAAATTCACTACTCACTATGTATTTGTATGTATTTGTCAACGACAGTTTGAGTCTGAGGATAAGTCGTTTTAGAGATGGCGCCATCCCTGGCATCAGTTTCTATTACTGAATTTTCCGCCACTATGCGCTCATCACGTTTTTAAACCCGCCTTTCAGATATTCCATCTGATCAGCCAGCACATTCTTGTTACTCAGAAAGAAGTATTCATTCAACGTGGGTGCAAACGGCACGGCAAGGAGTTCCATGCCGGCCTGTTCAGGCGTTCTATCTGCCTTGTGATGATTACATCGTCGGCACGCGGTAACGCAATTCTCCCAGCAATCGGCACCTTTGTGTGAGCGCGGAACTACATGGTCGCGTGACAAATCCCGCGCAAGAAACTGGCTCCCGCAGTAAAGGCATGTCATTCGATCACGTGCAAATAGCAAACGGTTGCTGATTCGAGGCACCGCCTTCTCCTTGACACGACCTTGCACCGCAATGATTGGCGGAATATCTATAGTGGAGCGTTGACCGGTTGATCTCTGAATGCCACCACGCAAGACAGCTTCAGCATTACCCATGGTCCAGATGACAAGCCCTTTAGATATAGTTATAGCTGCTGATTCAGAGTCTACCCAGGCAACAGGAATGCCTGCTTTGTTCAGTTTTAAAATTTGCGCGTTCATAGTTGCTATCTTATAACAAGCAACAAGCTTGCATGTAAACACTAATCGTAATTTGCACTTTTTTGTATCGACAAAAAGATATCGTATCAACTGAATACCTGAATCATCGGTGCCGGGAATACGGGTTGGTGAAAGAGCGCGTAGTGGGATAACCGCATAGTTAGATCTGTCCACTAACCTGGGCCCCATATCAGGTATCAAAGCAAAGACATTCCTCAGTACGAATTGACAAGCTATCTAAATTCGCAGAATTGCCATTTATCTACAACCATGTTGCGGCGATGCCCGACGTGTATCACGGTATTCACGCTACTGTTGGCTCTGCTATTCCTGTTCGCGGTGCAATCATTGCAGCAGCTGTCAGTGTTGATATTGCTTGCGGTATGAATGCAGTCCGTTTGTCGTTAAGAGCAGATGAACTGCCAGACAACCTGTAGCCTGTTGTGCGAGGAAAAGACAACGTGCAATCTTTTAACTCATGTTCACACGGAACTGGTCGAAGTATGAGTGGCACTGCCGCGAAGAAAGCGTTCGACTCTGAGGATCTGAAACGACAGACACAAGGAGTAGAGTGTCGCAAGGACGATGGTGAAGTAGATGAAATTACAAGTGCCTACAAGGACATCAATAAAGTCATGAAAAACCAGTCGGATCTTGTGGATATCGTCCTCCCGCTTAAGCAAGTTGTCTGTGCAAAGGGATGACGAATAGCTTATCGTTGCAGGAAAATACGCTACTAACTTTGACCGATATCACTGGTTTTATGCAAGCTCAGCTGTAATCCTTCTCACGGACGTTCGATTATCGTTGGTACAGTTGAGCGCATTGATGCCAGCCACTTGTCAAAGCTGGTGCGTTGACGCCCATTCATATCCAGTGCCTGGCTCATCAGCTCGATGGTATCCAGCACCCTGCCCCGAATAGCGTTGGCCGCAGCATCTGCCTGTAGTGAAGTACCCTGACCGAACAGCAGCCAACCCGGTGAGACGTTGGTTACTTCGGCGATAGCTTCTATTAGCTTGACACTGGGATTTGTCGGCTCAATGGTTTCAAGTCTGTGCAAACCCGTTTTGGACAAGTCGAAACCCTTTTTCGATAGGGCTTCGCGCAGCGCCTTGGGCTCAAGTCTTGCCTGCTCTCGTGCATGTCGGATACGAGCGGAAATAGAAGGACTGGGCAAAGTCACTGTTACCGTCTCGATGATAGGTGGCGTGCGAGCCTTTATTATACGAATGATGTTGCGTTAAATCAGAATAATTCTGATTACTCGCGTAGAACGTCGCGGAACTCAATCATTGACATGGTAGGTTAGTAAAAATAAGAAGCTGATTCTCTAACGACAGCCACGAGCACCTATCAGGCACGATTTTCGGGATGGCCAGCTGTGAACGTTTAAGGAACGTGCTTTCGCCTCTCCATTGAATAAGACACATACATGTCGCGCTTATTTTTCAGGATTCAAAAAGGTAAGAGTGGTGATAGATCGAGGATACAAACCCAATCTAAGTCCTTGTATTTAATGCAATATAATTATCAATTACTGGCATTAGTCTACAAGCGCACAAAAAATATGTGCGTTGACGCACCGAAACAGCATCTGATATATTAGTCTGACAAACTGATATATTTTAAAATGGTACTGGAAAGCAAAACAATTCGGTCTGAATTCGATCAACCCAGATCATTGACCAGCGTGCTGACCGGAATCGCTCTTGACGCCGATGAGTCGCTGGTTCTTCAGATTTATCGCATCTTATGGGATGCCATCATCACCCTGAAAATACTTCCTGGACAACTGGTTTCCGAAAAGGAAATTGCCACAACTCTGAATGCCAGCAAGACACCGGTACGCGAAGCACTCATTCGTCTTGAGGATGTTGGCCTCGTCAGCGTTGTTCCCAAAAGCGGCACTTATGTCACCTCCATTCGTATAGAGGCCTATATAGAAGGCTGTTTCACCCGACTTCAATTAGAAACCGGAGCTGTTCGTCGTGCCGCTGAAAGGATAGGCGTAGAACAACATGTAGTACAGCTTGAATCAATTATAGAAAAACAGGCAAAGGCGTTAAATGCAGAAGACTACGCTTGGTTTGCAACTCTGGATGAAGAATTACACGAAGGATTTTTTATCGCTGCGGGATTACATGGTGTCTGGCATTTTTTGCAGAAGACTCAAGCTGATGTGAATCGTATCAGGCATCTGAAACGATTTAGTGGTATTCGTCGTGGACAGCAAGTACTGGAGCAACACGTTGCTATTGTTGATGCCATCAGAACTGGTAATGCAGCTGCCGCAGACGAGGCGCTTGTCACGCATATCGGATCTCTTGAATCAGAGATAGAACAACTGACAGAATACCCTGAACTGTTGGCTTTCCTGGAAAACCAGAGTTCGAACTTATTACGAAAATTTCCAGGCAAACGCAGTTCCCGGTCAACTCACTAAATACCCGTCATCTAGCCTAACTACTATGTCCAACGTTATTCTCAAAAATATAGTTAAAAGTTATGGTGACATGGAAGTCGTACATAGTATTGATCTGGAGATTGCTCCACAAGAATTTGTCGTTCTGGTTGGCCCGTCTGGATGCGGCAAGTCAACAACGCTGCGAATGATTGCGGGGCTTGAAGAAATAACCTCTGGCGAACTGAGCATTGACGATCGCGTTGTGAACAGAGTTGCACCAAAAGATCGTGACGTGGCGATGGTATTTCAGAACTATGCGCTTTATCCACACCTGAGTGTTGCCGAAAATATCGCTTTTGGTCTGCGCATACGCAAGGAATCGAAAGAACACATTACTAAATCGGTGGAAGAGGTCGGCACAATTTTGGGGTTGACACCGTATTTGCAACGAAGGCCGGCGGATTTGTCTGGTGGGCAGCGACAACGAGTTGCTATGGGGCGAGCTATTGTTCGACGTCCCAAAGTATTTTTATTCGACGAGCCTCTATCCAATCTGGACGCAAAACTACGTACGCAAATGCGCGCTGAGATAAAGCGATTGCACAAACGACTGGGGGCTACCAGTGTCTATGTAACTCACGATCAGGTAGAGGCAATGACACTGGCTGATCGAATTGTCGTGATGAATGCTGGCATCATCGAGCAGATCGGCACACCAATGGATCTTTTCATGAATCCTGCCAATACTTTTGTGGCAGGCTTCATTGGTTCGCCACCGATGAACCAGTTACCGGGGGAGATACATCGCCACTCATCAGGTATGCAGGTTATGGTGAAAGAGGTTGCCTTCGACTTGCCCGACTCAATTGTTGTTGAAGAAGGCCGAGAGGTTGTTGTCGGTATTCGTCCAGAGCATTTATCACTAGAGGCAAGAGAAGGATCATTTGCAATACCGATCACACTTGATCTGGTTGAGACACTCGGATCCGAAGCGCTGCTGCATGCCACCGTTGCTGGAGAACACATGATTATCAAAGCTGAAACACACGGTGATATCGATCACCTGCAACGTGTTACGCAAGTCTACGCACCAGCAAGACTGATCAAACTATTTGACGCGCATTCCGGACTAGCGATTACAGGATCCGGCGATGAGGAGCAGTCCCAGTCGTGAGTCCAGACTCAGACAAGCAGCATGGCCACGCGATCGTCAACGTTCGCTCCAAACGATCGTTGAAACACAAAATGATATGGCTTGCTGATCACATGAGGAATGAATGGCAGATTTACCTGATGCTATTGCCCACGATCATCTGGATGATCGTGTTTCTGTACAAGCCGATGTATGGACTTCAGATCGCATTCAAGGATTACTCTATTTTTCGTGGTGTCGCGGCAAGCCCCTGGGTGGGCTGGGAACATTTCCAGAATCTATTTGACAATGATCAGTTTATAAGAGCCTTCTGGAATACTATAAAAATCAGTGCATTGAACTTGTTGTTTGGATTTCCAGCACCCATTCTGCTCGCATTGATGTTCAACGAAGTTCTGCATGCAACCTATAAAAGAACAGCACAGACAATCGTCTATCTACCGCACTTTATTTCTACCGTTATTATCGCAGGCATCGTCACTACAGCGTTTTCACCTACTGCAGGCGTAGTCAATACGGTATTAGGCTGGCTTGGTATGGAGCCCATATACTTCTTAACAAAACCTGAATGGTTCAGACCCATATTTGTGGGCACGGGTATCTGGCAGGAAGCAGGATTTGGTTCCATTGTGTTTCTTGCGGCTATTGCAGGTGTCAATCCATCACTCTATGAAAGTGCAGTTGTTGACGGCGCCAGCCGATGGCAGATGATGTGGAAAATAACTATCCCGTCAATAATGACGACGATCATCATTATGTTTATCATTCGGATAGGCAATATCATGGAGGTATCGTTCGAACTGATCATCCTGCTCTACCAGCCATCTACCTGGTCAACAGCCGATGTGGTGAATACATTCGTATACAGACAGGGGCTGGAAAGTGGACAGTACGACCTTGCTGCCGCCGCTGGGCTTTTCAATGCCGCCGTCGCCTTCGTGCTGGTGATGAGCGCAAATACATTGTCGCGACGATACTCGCGCACCTCGTTGTGGTAGCCCGACAATGGCAATAAACATGAATCTGTACTCGCGGGGCGACAAGTTTTTCGCCATCGTAACCTCCATTCTCATCGGAATGTTCACGATTGCAACGCTGTATCCGTTTATCTACATTGCAGCTGTATCATTTAGCGGTGGCTTCGCAGCTGCCGCTGGAAAGGTTGTACTAACACCTGTGGATTCCACATTAGCTGCGTATAAGTATGTCCTCACGCAGCCCAAATTCTGGAATTCCTATCTGAATACGTTTATCTATACCATCGGCGGTACGATAATGAGTTTACTTATCATCATACCGGGTGCCTACGCTCTGTCGAGACCCCAACTTGTAGGCAGGCGTTTCTGGAATTTATTTGTAGCCTTCACACTATGGTTCAATGCCGGATTAATCCCGTTTTTCATCAATATGCGAGACTTGAATCTTCTCGATAGTTACTTTGGTATCATTATTGGCTTCGCTGTCAATGCGTTTAATTTGATACTTCTCAGAAACTTCTTCGAAGCCATACCCCGCAGTTTTGAAGAAGCAGCGCGCATGGATGGTGCAAACGATTTTCAGGTTTTATGGAAAGTGTATCTTCCATTGTCCAAGCCCGCTATAGCAACCATAACCCTGTTCTGCATCGTCGCACGCTGGAATGGCTTCTTCTGGGCAATGGTTCTTTTACAAAGTGAAGATAAAATTCCACTGCAGGTTTTTCTGCGACACACCATCGCATTCTTATCAGATGATCAGGAGTTCACCGCAACACTTTCGACACAGCCCTATAGTGTTGAATCCGTGACAGGGGCAATAATCATGTGCTCGATTATTCCCGTTCTTATCGTCTATCCCTTTGTTCAGAAATACTTCGAAAAAGGCATACTCCTTGGTGGTGTCAAGGAATAGCCAAAAAACCAGAAGTAAAACCACTACCCATCAGGAGAGTAATTAATGAAACTAAAAACCTTGGTAATAGCAATGTTTGCCAGTTCCGCCATAACATCTGCGGCGATGGCTGACGAGCGATACAAAATTGTCGATGAACCGCTGGAACTCAGTATCCAGATGAATCACAAGCGTTATCCCGTCTATGAAGAGGACTGGCCAGTAGAACAGGAAGCAAGAGCTTTAACCAATATACATCTTAAAGATGTAACCGTCGGTGCCAACATGCGTACTGATAGTGAAAACACAGGCAAGACAGAAGCGCTGAATCTTATGCTGGCCTCCGGGAAGATTCCGGACATTGTTGGTTCAAGCCGTATAAAAGACTTTGTAAATCAGTACGGTCCTGAAGGCGCTTTCTTACCGCTAAACGACTTAATCGATGAACATGCGCCAAACCTGAAGAAATTTTTCGAGGAAAAACCTGAGATAAAAGCTGCGCTATCCGCTGCTGATGGGAATATGTATTACATACCTTATCTGCCAGATGGCAAATATGGTCGAGCGTATTATATTCGTTATGACTGGCTGGATGCTTTAGAACTTGAAGTTCCTGAGACAGTCGAAGAATTCGAAGCCACGCTTCGTGCTTTTAAAACACAAGATCCCAATGGGAATGGCAAAGCAGATGAAGTGCCCTACTTTGCCCGTCAATGGCCAGAGTTAATTCGTCTTGTCACACTATGGGACGGTCGTTCATCCGGTTCAGACACCTACCATGATTTCATGGTTGAAGATGGCGAGATAAAACATCCCTACGCCGGTGAAGGTTATCGGGAAGGTATAAAGAATCTTGCTCGTTGGTATGCAGATGGGCTGATCGATGCAGAAATCTTCACTCGGGGTAGTTCATCGCGTGAATTCCTGCTATCGGAGAATCTGGGTGGCGCAACTCACGACTGGTTCGCGTCTACTTCCGGGTATAACCGTCTGTCTTCCGAGATCGAAAATTTTTCATTCAAGGCGTTCTTGCCACCTGCATCTCCTTCAGGCAGGCGTATCGAAGAACATCGACGTATTCCTATCAAACCCGATGGCTGGGCAATCGGTGGAACGAACAAACATCCTGTAGAGACTATTAAATACTTTGATTTCTGGTTTACCGAAAAGGGCCGAAACCTGGCTAACTTTGGCGCTGAAGGTGTTCAGTACGACATGGTCGATGGCAAACCCGTCTTTAAAGATTCGGTGCTCAATAGTGATGAACCAGTAAATAATCAGCTTTATGCTGTAGGTGCGCAATTGCAGGCACGAGGCTATTTTCAGGATTATAACTACGAGACTCAGTGGTCAAACGAGTTTGCACTTGAGGGTATTGCACTTTATGAAGAAGGTGATTATCTGATTGATCAGTTTCTCGGTGTTGCTTTTACCGCTGATGAGCAAAAAATCTATGACAAGCAATGGGCGACGATAAGAGACTATATGCTCGAACGTCAACAGACATGGATACTTGGAAACGGTGACGTAGAAGCAGAATGGGATGACTACATCGAACAGCTCAACAAAAAGGGACTGGAAGATGTTCTCGCAGTCATGAATACGGCATACAAGCGCCAATACGGCTTGTAGTCGTTAGGCCAGGGGCGGTGCTGAAAGGTCCGCCCCTCTGCTGATTCAATATCCTTCATTTAATATGATCGCACCAATATGCAAAGCGGTAATAGCCCTGATAAAAACCTCGCGATGCTGGATGAGCCGTCAGCGGGTCGCCTCACCATCCAGTATTCCCCGGATGCAGATACTTGCATCACTGAAAATCCGCCACGATTTACCTGGCTGCCCACTATTGAAAGTGGCGCTGAATATGTCATTCGTATTTCCAATAATTCCAGATATGAGGCGAACAGAACACTTTTATTTGAAGGAATATCACTAAACTTTTTTACACCCGATAAAATCATGCCTACCGGTGACTACGTTTGGTCCTATGCAGTTTGTTCTCATGATGCCAAAAGCCCTGTCACAAAGTGGAGCAAAGACCGCAGCTTTACAATAGGTCCAGACCTACCAGAAACACCGCTGCCATCACGTAAAACACGTTTTGCACATTCCAATACAGATCATCCTCGATTGTGGATGAATAAAGAACGTATTGCCGACTTTACCCACAAACTTGCCAAGGACCCCACCCACTGCACCTGGGATGTCTTCTATAAAAAGTCTGTACTTCCCTGGTTGGATCGTGAAGTCATGAAGGAGCCCGCCGGGTATCCCGATCACAAACGTGTAGCCGGTATCTGGCGACAGACCTATATCGACTTGCAGGAACTTATCTATGCCACCCGGCATCTTGCGTTGGGTGGAGTCATTACAAACGATGCAGCCTTAACATTACGAGCAAAACAATGGCTGCTGGAAGCTGCCTCATGGAATCCAAGTGGCACTACCTCGCGCAGCTACACTGACGAATGGGCATTCCGTGTCAATAGCGCTTTGGCTTGGGGGTACGACTGGTTGTACAACGAGTTGACCATTGAAGAGCGCGATCAAGTTCGCACCGCCTTATTAATACGTACTCGTGAAACTGCAGACCACATAATCAAACATGCGAATATTCAGCTTTTTCCATTCGACAGCCACGCTGTCAGGGCTGTATCAGCAGTATTGATACCTGCTGCTATTGCACTACTGGAAGATGAGCCAGAAGCTGAAGCATGGCTTAACTATGCCATCGAGTTCCTATCTACGGTCTATTCCCCGTGGGGTGATGCGCAAGGTGGATGGGCGGAAGGACCGCACTATTGGATGACTGGCATGGCCTATCTGATAGATGCAGTGAATCTGCTGAAAAGCTATACCGGAATTGATTTGTACCAACGCCCTTTCTTCCAGAAAACCGGCGATTTTCCACTTTTCACAAAATCTCCTGATACACGTCGCGCTACCTTTGGTGACGATAGCACCATGGGTGATTTGCCTTCACTAAAGATCGGCTACAACTTACGACAGTTCGCAGGTGTCACAGGCAATGGGGCATACCAATGGTATTACGATGAGATCAAACGTAATGATCCCGGTACCGAAATGGCATTCTACAACTATGGTTGGTGGGATCTGAACTTTGACGAACTGACCTACCGTACTGACTATCCAATCATAGAAGCGAAACCTCCAACAGCTGATGACACTTTGCGTTGGTTTGAAGGAATCGGCTGGGTGGCGATTCAGACAAACATGGCCGATACTGACAGCCATATTCAATTCGTCATGAAGTCATCGAGGTTTGGCTCGGTCAGTCACAGCCATGGTGATCAGAACGCATTTTGTCTGGCAGGCTTCGGTGAAGATCTTGCGATACAGTCGGGATATTATGTGGCATTCAACAGCACCATGCACCAGAATTGGCGACGGCAAACACGTTCAAAAAATGCCATATTGATAGACGGCAAGGGGCAATACGCTGGCAAAGACAAGGCGCTAGCCATGCGCTCATCAGGGCATATCAACAAGGCTGTTCAACATGATGATCATATCTATATTCAAGGTGATGCTACCGCAGCCTACCAGTCACTAACACCTGAAGTATCCAAAGTACTCAGAGACATCTACTTCATCAACAATAGCTACTTTGTCATTGTCGATGCCATAGACGCTGATACGCCTGTATCTATTGATTGGCTACTGCATGCCAACTCGCCAATGGATTTAAGCGCAACCACTTTCCGCTACACCGGTGACAAAGCCGGCTTCTACGGACAGATTATCTGGTCAGAAGCAGGTGCTGCGAAAATCTCGCAAATAACAGATTTCTCTGATGTAGATCCAGTGGATTACGCGGGCCTCCCGGTCAGCACCCGACTGACAGTGCGCTACCCAAAAGCGACTCGACATCGCATCGCAACACTGCTTGTACCCTACTCAAACAGTGCGCCAAAGCGAATATTCAGTTTTCTGGATGATCAAGGCTATGACTGTGACTTGTATTTTACCGATTCAGAGGATCGTAGTTTTAAAGTCGTGGTGCCCAAGACCTTTGATCTTGGAATTTAAAGTCGCTTGAAGATCAAGAACAACTCTGTACAACCACAGTATTTCTCAATCACGTAGAACAGGTAGAAACACATGAATCTCAAGGGTAAAATAGCGATAGTAACCGGTGGCGGACGTGATATAGGACGAGCTACCGCGATCAGACTTGCGAAAGCGGGTGCCAATGTGGCAATCAATTATCACAGCAGTGCCGATGGTGCGGTCTCTGCAGTAGCCGAAATTGAAGCGTTAGGCGGTGCAGCCATAGCCCTGCAAGGCGACATGACCAAAGAGGCAGAGGTGGCAAAACTGGTTACAGCAACAATGGATAAATTTGGCAGTATCAATATACTTGCACACATCGCAGGAGGCCTGGTTGCTCGAAAACCGCTGCCAGAATTAACTGTCGAGCACTGGCAAACGGTGATGGATCTGAATGCAACGTCATTTTTGCATATTGTCAGAGCAGCACTACCAAAAATGGAAAATGGTGGCTCCATTGTAGTAACTGCGTCTCAAGCAGGACGAGATGGTGGTGGACCCGGCGCTATTGCCTACGCTGCATCCAAAGGCGCTGTAGTGACGATGGTCCGAGGCATGGCTAAAGAGCTGGGGCCTGACATCAGGGTTAACTCAGTCTGCCCTGGAATGATTGATACTGATTTTCATAACACATTCACCAAATCCGAGGTCCGTAAGAACGTGGCCAATGCGACACCCCTCAAACGCGAAGGAACATCTGAAGATGTAGCAAACCTGATTTGTTATCTTGCTTCTGATGAGGCTGCATTTGTAACGGGCAGCAATGTCGACATCAACGGCGGAATGTTATTTTCATGATGCTTGTCCTATAGAACTCTGCTCGGATCAAGCCCTTATGAGAATTACCGATGCAGAGGTCTTTGTTGGAGGTCCCGGTAAAAACTATGTCACGTTAAAAGTGATGACAGATCAAGGTGTGTATGGCTTGGGCGATGCGACCCTGAACAATCGTGAAACCCTGCCAGCAGTGTATCTGAAAGATTACCTTATCCCTAATCTCATCGGCCGTGATCCTCGCAATAGTGAAGATATCTGGCAGTACTTTTACCGTGGTGCGTATTTCAAAGGCGGGCCAATTGCAATGGCAGCCTTGGGTGCTATCGATATGGCGCTGTGGGATATAAAAGCCAAGCTCGCCAACATGCCGCTTTATCAGCTCTTTGGCGGCAAGAGCCGGGAGGGTGCGCTGGTATATGCACATGCCAATGGGTCTTGTATTGATGAGCTTGTGGACTCCGTCGCTTTCTACCAGGAACAGGGTTATAAGGCAGTTCGTGTTCAGTGTGGCATCCCCGGTATGTCCGCAGCAGGCTACGGAATTGCCAGCAAAGGACTAACGGACAAGCCGTTTATAACCGACTTTAGTGGTATCAAGCCGAAAACAGAGATTTGGGACACCGCACGCTATATGCGCTTTATGCCAGAAGCTTTATCGCGCATTCGCGAACACTTCGAACCTGAGTTAAAAATACTACATGACGTGCATCATCGATTACTTCCAAGGGAGGCTGCAGAATTTGCAAAAAACGTTGAGCACATTGGCCTTTACTGGTTAGAAGATCCAACACCTGCGGATGATCAGGATGCGCTAAAACTATTGCGTCAGCACTCAACCGTACCCATTGCTATCGGTGAGGTATTTAACTCAATATGGAATTGCAAACAGCTCATTGAAAATGAACTTATCGATTTCATACGAGTTGCCGTGACTTATGCAGGCGGTATTACTCACGTAAAACGCATAGTAGATCTTGCAGCATTACATCATGTGCGCACCGGATTCCATGGGGCGCCCAGTCATTCGCCGTTGTGTATGGCGGCGCAAGCACACCTTAATACCTGGGCGCCGAATTTCGGCATACAGGAATACCTTCCGTTAGGAACCCATGAATGCGATGCCCTGTTCCCCTCGAATCATCGTTTGGAGGAAGGCATGTTCTACGTCAGCGACGAACCGGGTCTGGGTGTAGATTTTGATGAAAATGAAGCCAGGAGATACAGCTATACACCAGGCAGCCACCCAGTGGTTCGCCTTGAGGACGGTACGCTTTGGAACTACTGATACAATTCAGGTGTTTGCTTCGCCGTGTCGCTTGATTTCTATTGAAAGTGAAGATTCCTGTTAAATGTGTAGATGTGAATAGGTCACTCTGATCAAACAATCAACACCATCTTCGGTAGAAATCTATCGCATGGCATGGCCGATGGCCTTGCGAGCAGCGATGATGTTCTCCATTATCATTATAGATCTGTATATCGTATCTTCACTGGGTGAAGAAGCCGTCGCAGCCATCGGTATAGCTACGATAATTTCCGGCATGGTGATGGGTACAACGTTCGCGTTTGCCAATGCCATGCAAATCAAAGTTGCACAGGCCTATGGTAGCGGTGACCCGGTTGAACTTAAAACCGCTTTTTACTGTGGACTGGTAATCAACGTTTTACTAGTGACGCTTGGCATTGCCTTAATCGTGTTGTTTGGTCGATCCTTACTTGACAGACTCGCTCATTCAAACGAGATTGCCGAAGCGGCTATCGGGTACTTGCAGATATTTACCCTGGTTCTGCTTGCGGAAGCTCTTAGCAGTGTCTTCACAAGCCACTTTAATGGTTGTGGCCGAACAAAGCTTGCGCTTTACAGTTTCCTGATTTCGGCACCAATCAATATTGCATCCAGTATCGTATTGGTTTTCGGACTCTACGGATTTCCAGAATTAGGACTTGTCGGCGCTGCCTGTGGATCGTTTCTGGGTGCGCTATTAAGATTGCTGTATCTGGCGTTGATATTTTATCAATCTCACGGAGTCTTTAGCGATGTTACGGGGTGGCTGCACGGTCGTTTTATGAGCTCGACAGGTAAACAATTTAATTTCTCCTGGCCTATCGCTGCAACCTTCATCAGCATGACTTTCACTAATCAGGCATGCTTCGCAATTTACTCCAATCTAACTGTATATCAATTTGCAGCTATGACGCTTATAACGCCATGGATTCGCATTGCAGGACAGCTGAGCTACACCTGGACTCAGGCTACAGGAATTTTAGTGGCTCAATTACTCGGAAAATCACTCTTACCCGAACAACTGGATAAATTCTTGAGCCGCGCCTGGCGAGGAGCCTTTTTAGCGGCATTTATTGTTGCATTGGTATACGCACTGATCATTCTGGCAAGCCGCTGGATCTATTCTGATCTGGCAGAGGAGACACGCATGGCACTACTCAGCTTTTTGCCGATTTTACTGCTTTTACCCTTCCCCCGTGTCTCCAACGCTATCTGTGGAAACGTGCTCCGTGCATCAGGCGATTCCAAATCTTCGATGAACATTCACCTGGGAGCAAACTGGCTATTTATGGTCCCGGCTACTGCCGTGTTTATATTGGTTTTTGAACTCTCGGTAACATGGGTCTTTGCATTGTTCTTATTTGAAGAGTTGGTAAAATTTCCGTTTTTCCATCGCAGACTGTGGAGTAAAGAATGGCAGGTACGCAGTGGCTGAATGAAAAAAAAAGCCCCTCTAAAGACTAAGAGATGAAGACCGGAAAAACATCGTCGACTATCCACCCGACAAGCACAAGCGTGGTCATCATTGGTGGTGGCATCGCAGGAATATCATCGGCATTGTTCCTCGCCGAAGCAGGTGTACCTTGTGTCGTGTTCGAAAAAGGCAGGATTGCGGGTGAGCAATCGTCGCGTAATTGGGGCTGGA
>Ga0209187_1001373_pt1 | contig 28700 bp, 21 predicted proteins | sample BantaG_FD_187430 | JGI IMG/M metagenome (GOLD analysis project Ga0209187, IMG submission 187430) | Marine algal microbial communities from Bantry Bay, Ireland - BantryBay_4 metaG (SPAdes) (version 2) | ecosystem: Host-associated > Algae > Red algae > Unclassified | place: Bantry Bay, Ireland...
CCGTACTTAATTAATTCGGTGATTTGTTGATTTGATTTATGAAATTAATGCTTCATCATTATAATCCATACAAAAGTTGAATCCCGCCAAATAGTCTAAGCTGATAATCAAAATCTGAAAGAAGTAGAAGTACTCAAAAACAACAGCATAGCGACAAAACCTTCATTTTCAAAAAATCATCACTCACCTTTTTATAACCAAATCGGACAGTGTAAAAAATTGGTCTCAAAAAAAATAATTAGATATCGCGCATCGAAGAAGAGCTTGCCTCCATTGAGGGAAGTTACAACAACTCAAATACAAATCTTCTTTCAAAAAAATATGTCGATCAGCTTTTTTTAACTGGATATTTAGGGACTTTCGTCAATTGTGATGAGTCGGCTTCAATTTTACTTTTTTCCGGTTTTGGCTTTACGGTACCAGTCAAGAATAATTTAAATGCTTCTTTATCAGCATTAGTTGTGATGGTCACTTCTACTTGCTGAGGACCATCTTTGCTGACAGAATTATACGTGACTCCGATCACGCCATCTTCTCCTGGAGCGATGCCTAAAAATGGATAACTGGGATCTGTACACCCACAACTGGCGTATGCAGTCAAGACTTCTAATTCTTTATCACCTGTGTTAGTAAATTTAAACTGATGCTTGATGATGTCTCCTTCTGTGATTTCACCGAAGCTGTAGACTGCTTGCTTAAAGTTGATTTCAGGGCCTTTTCGCTGAGCAACGATAGGTTTTTTTGCTTCTGGATTCTTTACTACTGGCTTGTTTACTGCTGGCTTGTTTACTGCTGGCTTCTTTACTACTGGCTTCTTTACTGCTGGCTTTTGCATCTGAGTCGTAGTCTCTGCTTTGGCTTTTGGCTTAGTCTTTTGAGCTACTTTAGTTGGCTGAGGAACTGGTTTTTCTTTAACTTGTTGTTGTTTAGTTGGCGTCGTGACTTCTTTTACTTTAACTTCTTTTTTTGAGACTTTTGCGACTTTTGTTACTGCTTTTACTTCAGCTTCTGTCTTTACTTTGTGTGTCTTTGGACTCGAAGATGTAGAGAACATTTCATTTGCCATCTTGGCTATATCTTGTCTGTGTTGGCATCCTATCACTCCAAGTGAAATGCACAGAGCAATAAGTAAATTTTGGCGATTGATTTTCATAAGTATGACAGCTATTACATCATTATGACGCTTAAAAATAGTAAAGGTCTCTATCGTAACAGGACAAAACTCCCACTCTTTCTAAATTCTTCACCACCGCACTCGTATTTCACAGTATAAAGAAGTGTCCCCGGATTCATTTGCTTTCCCTTATAGTTGCCATCCCAGCCGATTGCAGGATCATTCTGAGTACTGAATACGTTTTCGCCCCATTTACTGAATATATCAAACGAGATCAACCGATCTACGATAAAAGCATTGCTGATGCCAAACAAGTCATTACGCTTGTCATTATTAGGTGTGAATGCACTTGGCAGTAGGAGATCACTACAGCTTGAGTTTTCTCGGTCTACCACACTGATCCGCACATTATCTTGGCTGACACAGGTACCATAGTTAATGGTCAGATTATAATTAGTTGTCTGGTCGGGCGATGCTGTAGGAGAAGTAGTCATCTCATCAGTCAGATCATCAGTCGGACTCCAGCTAAAGAAGTTGCTACAGATCTGCCCCGTATTAAGGACGATTGATTCTCCTTGAAAGATGGTTTGATCTGATGTTGTGATTTTATCAGGGTTAGCATTCTCAGCGATCACCTCACTCTCTAAGAGTGGTCTATCGTGGAATTTCACTTCATCTATGATACCTCTGAATAGCTGGGTGCTACTTCCATTACAAGGACTAGATCCTATTGTAAATGAGGCATTCGGCTTAAACTGAAAACTTCGATCAAAATCAGGCTGCTCATCAACTAATTGATCATCAATATACAGCTCTAAGCGATCATCATTCTTATTCAGCACGACGTATTGAATACAGCTGGATTCTGGTAATGGTGCCCTTAGATCAAAGATGATCGAGTTATTAATGGATATCTCTGCTCTGATATTATTCGTCTGTGGGACATATCTGATAGTAAGTGAAGAGTCTCTTCGGCACTGGCTCCCATATGATATTAAATCAACTGCCTGAGTTGAGCCTGGATTATTCTGAATGAAAAAGTAAAAGCTGAGTGCAAAATCATTATTCAAGATCTCTTCTATACCAGAATCGAATGATAGACTGTCATCTACTCCGTCAAAAAACAATCCCATATCATCTGCACCACATACGCAATCAGGATTACCTGACATCAGACCCATATTAGAACCGACTTCGTCAAAAGCGTCACATCCATCAAATGATGCGTCAAAAACAACATTAGCCTGAGAAAACAAGCTGCCTGAGCTGATTATGAAAACGAATGATAAATAGATGTAAATTGACTTCATGAACCAAATAAGTTACCTAAGCCTCCTGGTATCATATCACTGATCAATGACTGGCTGTGCTCTGCTTGCTTTGCCTCGGCCATTTCTAAAGCTTCATTCATCGCTATGACCATTAAATCTTCAAGCTGTTCAGTATCAGAAGTATCCAGTTTTTCAGGATTAATTTTAATATTTAATACTTCTTTATTCGCATTTAGCTTGATCTCTACAGTACCATCCTGATAAGAATGATCGATGATGACTTCTGACAGAGTCTTTTTTAGGTCTGCCTGCTTTTTCTCAAGATCTCCAAATAGCTGATCTAACATGGTTTTAATTTATTAAAGTGAATTCAAATAAGACTAACGCTATCGGTACCAAAACGAAATTATAATTCACTTTATGGTAATCGATGGATTAATTCTCCAAAAAAGAAAATATAAAGTAATATTAAGGTGATGCCTTCCCACTTAGAGATCCGTCGGGATACACACATAAAGGCGAATGTCAATGTCGCAAAAATCATAAATGGCCCTTCAAATGACATATATCCTTCAGGAATGATCAAATCTCCCAATAATGCAGGAATTCCCATCACTGCATAAGTGTTAAAGATATTAGAACCTAATACATTACCCACGGCAACAGCATGCTTGCCTCGCCTCGCGGCTGCAATGCTTACCATGACTTCAGGAAGTGATGTGCCTAAAGCCACAGCTGTGAGCGCAATGAATTCTTTAGCGATGCCAAGCTGAGCAGATATACTCTTAATAGCGGTAATCGTATAGTCTGCTCCTAAGTAAACGAATACGCCACCCATGATGAGAATGGCATAAGTCTTGGGACTTACCTTTTCCCGATCAACTTTATCATCAGAACTACTGCTGCCTAAAGAATTATATAGAAATACAAATAAGGCGGCCAATAGAATAATCGCTTCTACTATCGTAACTTCTGAATCACTGATCACGAAAACCAATAAAAATGAAGAAACCACTAACAGCGGCATATCCACATCCATCACATCAAATTCTAAAATGATCTCTCTGCCAACAATTGCCGTCATCCCTAATACCAGTAGGATATTTGTGATATTGGACCCAACTACATTCCCTATCACAATCTCCGATGATCCACTATATACTGAGGCAATAGATGTCGCTAACTCTGGTAAGGATGTGCCAAAGGCTACAATCGTCACGCCAATGATAAATGGCGATATACCGAGGGACAATCCAATGCTTTCAGCTGCTCCGACAAATTTATCTGATGCAAATACCAAAACAGCAAGGCTGACTAAGAATACAAGAATACTAACTAACAAATAAAAATAAATTTTAAAATCAAAAAGCAAAGGTAAATCAATATCATCGACTATTAATTTATTTTAGATTAAGAATGTCGTTAAAGCCATGATATCTGCTACTGTGCACTCGAATAGAAGAATATAACACTGATTTACAATAATTTACATATAATGATATACTTAATATATTAATAAGACTGTATAGACTAAGCCTCATTAAAAGACGCTGTGTAAACACTATATAATAAACTTAATGTCTCTTAGCTCTCCATTGTTTCTTGGGTTCCCTCATTTGAAGATTATTTATACCAACATCGCATGATCATCGATAAATTAAGGTCATACATTTAGTAACTTTGTGGCTGTATCATGGGATTATTCAGTAAGAAAAAGAAAAAAGAAAAAAGAAAGCTACCTACCCAAGAAAATCTGGTAGATAAGGAGATGTCATTCGTAGATCATCTCGAAGAACTACGATGGCATATTGTCAGGGCTTTGTCTTCTATTATGATCGTCGGAATCGTCGTGTTTATTTTCAGAAAGTTCGTCTTTGATACCATCATCTTCGGACCTAGAAATGAAGACTTCTTTACTTATCGATTCTTTTGTGGTATATCAGAGAAGATTTGTTTAAAACCAGTCGCGTTTGAACTCATCGCCATACAAATGGGTGAACAATTTTTTACTGCCATCAAGGTCTCTTTCTTTCTCGGTCTAATCGTGTCATTCCCATTAGTATTCTGGGAGATATGGAAGTTTATCAAACCTGGACTATATAAGCGAGAGCAAAAAGCCGCCAGAGGTATAGTGTTCAGCTGCTCTACCTTGTTTATGATGGGCGTCACTTTTGGTTATTTTATCATAGCTCCATTTGCGATTAATTTTTTGATTGGCTTTGATATTGGTGAAGCCTCAGCATCACCTTCATTATCTTCCTATGTGAATTATATGACGCTATTCACACTACCCACAGGTATACTATTCCAACTTCCCATATTCGTTTACTTTCTATCTCTGATCGGTCTTCTGACGCCTGACATCATGAGAAAATACAGAAAGCACGCATTTATCGTCATCCTGATTATTGCTGCTGTGGCTACACCTCCTGATGTAATTACACAGTTTTTAGTGGGTGTACCAGTATATATACTGTATGAACTAAGTATTACCGTATCTACTAGAGCAAGTAAAAAATATAATGAGTCATTAGAAGTTGATGAATAGTTAGTCTGGTGTCGTCTTTTGGCCTATATCTAACAAAGGATAGTTATATCCAATAAAAACCCTATTCTAAATAAATACTAGCAATGGTACATCCAATTAAGTTTAAGCGAAGTATGAGCAATGGGGCGATAGAATTTCATATAGATTCTCAACTGTTTATCATTTCATAGTCTTGTATCAAAATTCGTGCAAAAATACCTAACTTTTCAATGAGTTTTCGAATCATCGAAATACTCAATTTTCATTTTCCTTTCTAAAATTCAATTGGTACTCAATTACTTAACTTAAGCAATCACCTATCCAAGTAAACCTTATGAGAAAGAAAGTAATCAATAAAGATTACCGACTCGATAATTCTACAAATGGACAGATAACTTCCTCCAGAGATATACCTCCGTGCTGAAATGTATCTCGATAGAAATTATTATAATAATTATAGTTATTAGGATATAGGAAGTAAACATCTGGCTTAGCAAAAATAAATGAAGAGCTCACATTTGCCTTAGGAAGACCTACTTTCTCAGGATCTCTAATAGAAAGTACGTCCTTATTCTGAAACTTAAGATTTCTGCCCATCTTATACCTAAGATTAGTCGTCGTCTCTCTATCTCCGACTACTTTAGAAGGCTGATTCACTCTAATGGTACCATGATCAGTTGTCACAAATAGTTGTATATCTTTTTCTGCGATCTTCTGAAGAGCAGACCACAGTGGAGAGTTCAAGAACCATGATCGTGTCAATGATCTGTACGCTCTCTCATCACCCGCAAGTTCTTTGAGCACTTCCATCTCAGTTCTTGCATGCGACATCATATCTATGAAATTATAGACGATGATCGTCATATCATTATTGAGATAATTATGGATATTATCGTTAAACTGCTTAGCTTTATGAGTACTCGTCACCTTTATATAAGCAGACTTCATCGTGCTCTTCATGACTCTTTTGACCAACTTATCGAAGAGCTCTCCTTCAAAATTATTTTTGCCTTCTTTCTCACTATCGAAGACCCACCATTCTGGATAGTGCTTATATATATCTGAAGGCAGCATGCCTGAGAATATGGCATTACGTGAATACTGAGTACTGGTAGGCAAGATACTGTAGAAATAATCTTCCGTCTCAACTCTGAATGCTTCAGATATGAGAGGTTCGATAATCTTCCACTGATCAAATCTTAGATTATCCAGCAGTAAAAAAAAGCTTGGTTTATCAGGATTGATCTTAGGAAAGACTTTCTCTTGCATGAGCTGATGTGACATCGTAGGAGCTTCTTTTTTACCGTCCATCCAGTCTTCATAATTCCTATTGATGAATTTGTTGAATTCTGTATTGGCTTCATTCTTCTGCATCGCGAGGATCTCTCCCATCTCTTGTGTGTCTGATGAGTCGAGCTTCAACTCCCAGTTGATCAGCTTTTTATATGTCTCTACCCATTCCGCATAAGATAGACCACTATTGATGTCCATCAGAATCTGTCTGAACTCTATCTGATAGTCAGATGCAGTCTTTTCACTGATAAGTCGCTTATTATCTATCAGTTTTTTAAGTGTAAGTAGAAGTTGATTAGGGTTAACTGGCTTTATGAGGTAGTCGTCTATTTCTGATCCAATGGCTTCCTCCATGAGATTCTCTGCTTCATTCTTCGTGATCATGACGATAGGCATCCGACTGTTCTTTTTCTTAATTCTCGTGAGTGTCTCGAGTCCTGTCAGGCCTGGCATAGACTCATCTAAGAAAACGACATCAATGTCATTTTGTTCTTCCAGTATATCGAGGGCATCATGCCCGTTGCTGACTGTAGTCACATCATATCCCTTCTTCTCAAGAAAGAATAATTGTGGTTTGAGTAAATCTATTTCATCATCCGCCCACAAAATTTTAATCTTATCGCTCATTGATTTTAGTTATTTATGATTTCGTTTTGCATTTATAAAATATCAGATACGCTAATTCTTATTATGAAATAGTATCTCAGATGTTATCCCCTCCTTATTCAATTGTAAAATATGGCTTGAATCGATAAATTTAAGCTCGCATTACAGAACGTGGGCAAAGTAGTAGTTATTTTCGCAGTTCAATGAATAAAAAGAAAATCTTCAATGATCCCGTCTATGGTTTTATAAAATATCCATTTGATATACTCTATGACCTGATCGATCATCCCTATTTCCAGAGACTCAGGCGTATCTCTCAGATGGGGCTATCTCACTATGTGTATCCAGGGGCACTTCATACCAGATTCCACCATGCGCTAGGGGCACTTCATCTCATGACAAGAGCCATACAAGTACTCAGGTATAAGGATATAGAGGTCAGCGATGAGGAGTATAAAGCAGTCTGTATCGCTATTTTACTGCATGATATAGGTCATGGACCCTATTCACATGCTTTAGAAGGAAAGATCATAGCTGTGCACCATGAAGTGCTGTCATTGCGATATATGGAGGTCCTCAATGAAGAATTTGGGGGAGAACTATCTTTAGCCATAAAAATTTTCAAGAATGAATATGAAAAGCAATTTCTCGGGCAATTAGTATCGGGACAGCTAGACATGGATCGGATGGATTATCTCAATCGAGATAGTTTTTTCACTGGTGTAGCTGAGGGAGTCATCGGATATGACCGGATTATTGAGATGCTCAATGTAAGAAATGACCAATTAGTTATTGAAGAAAAAGGGATTTATTCAATTGAAAAATTTTTAATTGCACGCCGAATCATGTATTGGCAGGTGTACCTTCACAAGGCCTCAGTGGCTGCAGAACAGATGCTCGTCCTATTCTATGAGCATCTCAAAGCAGCTAAATACCCTATTTCCTCTGAGCCTTTAAGTCACTTCTTATATGCTGATACTCAATATATTACGAAAAATACTATATATCAACATAGCTTAGTTGACGATGCTGACATGATATTCGCTATTAAAGAATTACAATTCCATCCTGAAAGAGTCATGTCACTACTTTCAGACACTATTCTGAATAGAAAAATCTTCAAATGTCATGTGAGTAATGAACCTTATAATAGTGACTTCATCGATAATATCCGTCAAAAAGTCGTAAAACATTATAATATGACATCTTCCAACGCTTCTAAATTAATCAGCGTAGGAAAAGAAGAGAAAATTGCGTACGACCAAGGGAAAAAGGAAATATTAATTTTAAAAAAGGATAAATCGATCATTAAATTTTCAGATTCATCTGAATTTATGATCGAAAAAAAAAATACAGTGAAGTACTTTCTATGTCATCCTAAATTAATGTGTTAAATTTGCATCCCCTTATTTTTATAAACGAATATTTATTTTTCAGATTATTATTTACAAAATATCAAAAAGTTTTCATTCATTAAAATTTTATCAGTGACTATGAGAAAAATTAGCCTATTAATTACTGTGATGATGTTAGGCGCTGTCATAGCAATAGCACAGCCAGAAGCAGGAATGCCTTCTGAGCCTGGAAAGTGTTATGCTAAGTGTCTAATACAAGATCAGTACGAAACTGTAACCGAGCAAGTGCTCGTAAAAGCCGCTTCATCAAGAGTAGAGGTAGTACCTGCTACTTATGAGACCATCAGCGAGCAAGTCTTAGCGAAAGAAGCTGGAAGCACAGTATCAATCAGCCCTGCTTCATTCGAGACTATGACTGAGCAAGTATTAGCTAAAGAAGCTGGTACAAGTTTAAGCGTATCTCCTGCACAGTTTGAAAAAGTATCTGAGCAAGTATTAACTAAGGAGGCAGGAAATGCCCTTAGAGCCATACCTGCACAGTACGAGACTGTATCAGAGCAAGTACTTGTAAAAGAAGCTGGTACATCGTTATCTATTACTCCTGCTTCATTTGAGACTATGTCAGAGCAAGTATTAGTACAAGAAGCTTCTACAAGAATAGAAGTAGTACCTGCTACTTTCGAGACAGTATCAGAGCAAGTATTAGTAAAAGATGCTTACACGACTTTAAGAGTTGTGCCTGCTCAGTACGAGACTGTATCAGAGCAAGTATTAGTATCTGAAGCTTCTACACAGATCAGAACGATTCCTGCTCAGTATGAGACAGTATCAGAACAAGTATTAGTAAAAGATGCTTACACGACTTTAAGAGTTGTGCCTGCTCAGTACGAGACTGTATCAGAGCAAGTATTAGTAAAAGATGCTTATACGACACTTTCACCTGTTCCTGCTCAGTTTGAGACAGTATCAGAGCAAGTATTAGTAAAGGAAGCTTCTTCAAGAATAGAAAGAAGACCTGCTAAGTATGAGACTCAATCAGAGCAAATGCAAGTTGCACCTGCGTCTACAAAGTGGGTTAAGAAAAAAGCTGACAGAAACTGTCTTTCAGCTGATCCTAACGACTGTTTAGTATGGTGTCTGGTAGAAGTACCTGCTCAGTTCAGAACTGTAACAAAGCAAGTAAGAGTTGGTTGTGATAGTGGTTACACTGATAATGGAGATGACTGTACTAAAGTTATCGATATTCCTGCTGAATACACGACGAGAACTTACCAAAAATTAGTTTCTCCTGCATCTTCTACTCCTAATACTGTAGAAGCTAAGTACACGACTAGAACTTTTCAGAAATTAGTGACTCCAGCTACAACTGAGTCAGTCACTGTTCCTGCTAAGTATGAGAATAGATCATACCAAAAGCTGGCTTCACCTGCGACTTCTGAGTCTGTAGATATTCCTGCTAAGTATGAGAATAGAACGTACCAGAAATTAGTGACTCCAGCTACGACTGAGTCAGTCACTGTTCCTGCAAGCTATACGACAAGATCATATAAGAAGGTAGCGACGCCTGCGACGACAAGAGTTGTAGACATACCTGCAAGATATGAGGACAGATCTTACCAAAAACTTGCTAATGATGCTACTGCTAATTCAGCTGACATCGCTGCTAAGTATACAACAAGATCATACAAGAAATTAGCTTCTCCTGCTTCTACTGAGTCGACTGAGATTCCTGCTAAGTACTCTACGAGAACTTACCAGAAATTAACTCAGGATGCGACTGCTAATTCTGCTGATATCGAAGCGAGATATGAAAACAGAACGTACCAGAAGTTAGCAAATGATGCTGCTGCTAATACAGCTCAAATCGACGCAAGATATGAGAACAGATCATACAGAAAGTTAGCTAATGCTGCTTCTACTAATACCATCGATGTACCTGCTAAGTATAATACTGTCTCAAGAAGACAGTTAGTAAAAGCTGGTGGTTTCACTGAGTGGAGAGAAGTCGTATGTGCTGATAATATCACAGCTGACCTTGTCAGAAGAGTACAGAGTGCTCTTATCTCAAGAGGCTATGATGTAGGTGATGCTGGTGCAGATAACCAGTTAGGTGCTGCTACTAAAGCTGCTTTAGTTAAGTTTCAGAGAGACAACGGGCTACCTGTTGGAGCAATGGACTTAGAAACGCTTAAAGCACTTGGAGTACGTCAGTAATCATTGATCTATAAAAGATTTATTAGCCCCGTTGAATTCATTTTCATCGGGGCTTTTTTATACCCTCATATTAGATATTTAGCTTTCACATATTTATCCTATCGACGATTAAATATACCACTCTTCGTAGGTTTCACCTACGCACTAATAGCCTTTATACGCTACCGATGTTTATAAATAGTGTAGAATTAGTAGAGAAAAAAATTTTAACACCGTAACTACTTTCTTCTCTTAATTGGTTTACTCATCCACATAATAGACGGATTCATCTATCTTTACTGAAATATAGTATATGAAGACCAGTCATCACTGCCCTAAATGCAACTCCATAGAAATTGCAAAAATAGAGGGGCCAGCTACCGTAGGATACAGCAGCAATGTCGTACCAGCAAAAGGCTGGAGTCTCTCAGGCTTGCCCGTAGACAGATATGTCTGTATCTCATGTGGATTCACTGAGGAATGGATACACAAAAGAAAAGACTTAGATAGAATCAAAGATAAATTTGGGACAAATGATTCAGAACAGTTCGTATAAGGTATTAATTTAATAAGTTTGCAACGTTATGAAAACCACCATCTTTTAATAAGCTAAAAGCGAGAGAATCATGGATAAGATATTTGACCTCATCAAGCAAGAAGAACAAAGACAATCTCAAGGTATCGAACTGATCGCATCCGAGAATTTCTGTAGCAGAGCTGTCATCAATGCTATGGGAACCTGCCTCACCAATAAGTATGCTGAAGGCTACCCAGGTAAAAGATATTATGGCGGCTGTGAAGTCGTAGATGTCATCGAACAAATGGCCATAGATCGACTTAAAGAATTATTCGGAGCAGAGTATGCTAATGTTCAGCCTCACTCAGGCGCACAAGCTAATGCGGCTATCTTCTTAGCTTTACTACAGCCAAGAGATACTATATTAGGATTTGACTTAGCTCATGGTGGACACCTCTCGCATGGATCGCCAGTTAACTTCTCTGGAAAAGTGTATAGTCCAGTATTCTATGGAGTAGAGGAAGATACTGGGATTATCGACATGGACAAGGTACATGCGCTGGCAAAAGAAAATAAACCAAAGCTGATCATCTGTGGAGCATCTGCCTATTCACGAGATTGGGATTATGCAAGATTCAGAGCGATTGCAGATGAAGTGGGTGCCTTACTATTAGCTGATATAGCACACCCTGCAGGACTTATTGCTGCTCAACTGCTGAATGATCCACTGCCACACTGCCATATCATAAGTTCTACGACCCATAAGACCCTAAGAGGGCCAAGAGGAGGTATCATCATGATGGGTAAGGACTTTGAGAATCCATGGGGCAAAACGACTAAGAAAGGTAATCTAATCAAAATGTCATCCATCATGAATAGTGCGGTATTCCCAGGTATGCAAGGAGGTCCGCTGGAGCATGTCATTGCAGCTAAAGCCATTGCCTTTTCTGAAGCTCTGTCAGATGACTTTAAGGTATATGGTAGACAGGTCGTCGCTAATGCGCAGATCATGTCTCGTGCATTCTCAGATAAAGGTTATAAAATCATCTCTGGAGGCACAGATAATCACCTAATGCTCATAGATCTAAGATCAAAAGGCATAACAGGTAAGGAAGCAGAGAACACGCTTGTGAAAGCTGATATCACCATTAATAAAAACATGGTGCCTTTCGATGATAAAAGTCCATTCGTCACTTCAGGGATGAGGATAGGCACAGCGGCGATTACGACCAGAGGTCTGATGGAAAATGACTGTGCGGAAGTGGTAGACTGGATCGATCATGTCTTATCAGACATCAATGATGAGAGCAGAATCAAAGACATCAGGGCTAAAGTGAATGCTAAAATGTCAAACTATGCTCTTTATCATGATGAAGTCCTTACAGCTGTGTAGATAAACTATTGCTTTTTCCTACCTATAGCTATCGGTAGGAAAATAGCATCGAGTTTAATACCCGACCCGAAAGGAATAGGTTTGCTGGTTTAAAAAATCTAAAACTAATTGCTCCTCGGTATGTAGATAAATTGAGTCGATTCTCGAATAGGGTCTAAGGCCTCTTTGGACTCAAAGTCTCACAAATCTTATGCTGAATCAGCTATCATCAATGTCTTTTTCCATCCAGATAATTCTATCATCCACTGTCGATCCATCTTCAGTCCGTATGATATTAAATCCATTACCCAAAGCAAATCTTTGCATGGCTTTTAGGTAATTTTTCGTTTTAAATCGAATAGATGTATAACCATGCTTGATCGCCCATGCCTCCTGCATAATCGATAGCTGCTGTGCGACATGCAGTCTGCGATAAGAAGGCAATACACCTCCCATCCAGCTATAGAAAGAACCATCATCATCTCGCTGATATCCTACCTTGAATCCTATGGCTTCCTCTTTCTTATAAGCCACCAGAATCTGATGAGGGACATCAGTAGTGAGACGCTTAGTATATTCTTCATGCTGATGAGGATTCTTGAATTCGGGAATGTGATTAGAAATATGAACCACTTGCTCAATTGTTCCTTCTTTAACTATAATACCTTCCTCGTGACCAGAAGTGTCAAAGGGATACTCAATGTCTACTAAGGTAAGTCCTTGAGCTGGCACTGCCCAATCTCGATTCAGTCTCCGCCTATCTCTTAGCGCAGAATTCACTTCTTCATATTTCAGCCTTCCCAAAGCCACATTAATACACATACCTACGATCATACGGACCATACCTCGGAGAAATCGATTCGCCGTGATCCGATACTGTAATCCATTATATTCTGTCCAGATCCAGTGACTTTCTTTGATCTGACATATCGTGGTCTTCACATCTGTCTTGGTCTTACAGAATGTATAGAAGTCTTCGTAATCATATAGTAAATGAGCTGCTTGATTTAACTTCTTAATATCCAAGTTATGGATCTGCGGATAAAAGAAAGAGTATTCGCGTAGGAAAGGATCTTTGACTCCATTCATCTGATACTCATATGATCTCGATGTCGCATTGAAGCGAGCATGCATAGCGTTATCCACTTCATATATATCATGAATGGTGATGTCCTTCGACACCATAAGTTTCAACTTAAATACCAAGTCAAAATCAACTTTCTTTTCTAAATCAAAATGGGCAATATAATTCTTGCTGTGTACTCCAGCGTCTGTCCTTCCACAGCCAACGACATTTACCTTATATTTTAGAAATAACTGGAATGCATCTTCTATTTCTGCTTGGACAGTATGTGCATTTATTTGGCGCTGCCATCCGCTGAAGTTAGTCCCTTTATAGGATAGCTTGATGAAATATCTATGCATTCATAATAATAGTATTTCTATATAAGAATTGACTCAGATATTCATAGAATTAATAGGGTGATCTAAAATCTCATTTAGTCTATTTATATATGATCCTATAAAATGAAGCCTCGCTGTGCTTCAAAAGCTCAAAAAATACTTAAAAATAGGGATGCGCATTATTCATAATAGTATTAATTTTATCCTTTAAGCTTGGTTCAATCTTAGCGTCAAAAGAAACTTCCTGACGAGCAATGAATCAAGGAAAATATGAACTATTAATCACTTCCAAAATCAATTATAATGAATTGTAAAAGAGTACTTCTATGTCTTATTTTAATGATTTACAGCTTAATTATTATATCTCAGTCGCCCCTCGAAGTAGAGCAACACGACAAGAGACTTAGCATGAATGTTGCCAATCCTAATTTCTCAATCCACTTCCCTACAGGTCTGATTTATGAAGATGTGGACGGTACTGGCTTTACTAATTTGTCAGACAATTTGTTGAGAATAGCGGACAAACCATTTGGCTATCAGATACAGACTGAAAATGTCACCTACACTGAAATGACCAAAAACTCTCTCAGCATCAACCATTACGATACACCGCATGACAAAGTATTACATTTAGGACCACAGCGGCGCGGATTCTGGGGTCCTAGAAAACTTGCAAGTCCTTACTACCACGATTTCAATACATTTGGTCACATCTATAATATAGATATGGCTGCACGCAGGCTTACCGAGTTACGGGATCAATCTGGAACTGGTGCATTGAGATTTTATAGGTATTCTGATGGCTATGTATATTATCATACACTAACCATAAATGATCAAGGTAATCCAGTATGGATGGCAGTAAGTGATCGTCACGCCAAAGAAAACATCACTGACAGTTCAGGTATTTTAAATCGATTGATTAAACTGCAATTAAAAGATTATAATTATAAAGGTAACGAGATAAGCACCACAGGCTATATAGCTCAAGAAGTCCAGAAAGTATTTCCTGACCTTGTCTCAGAAATGGAAGATGGTCGACTGGGCGTGAATTATATGGGCTTTTCACCATTATCCGTCCAAGCAATTAAGGAGCAACAAGAAATCATCAATGATCTTGAGGCACGGCTGAAAAAGATAGAGGAGAGAATGGGTCAATGATTGACATAAAGAGGCAAAATATAGAGCCATATTGCTATGGCAACGGGCCGTGACAGTTATTTCCCTTTGGAATATTATAATAATCTATGTCATTAATTCAAGGGGTCACGCTACCCCTTGTTTTAAAATCTCAAAAAAAATACCTCTAAGTATATCTCTTATCAGAGGTACTCCAATAGGTTTCAAAGACAAGAAAAAAGTAGACAAAGCACAATAGACACGACTATAATAGGAAAGGTGAGATGATCCTTAGAATATTTTATAAAGCACTTTGTCTTGATAGGTATATACGGATAATATCTAACACCTCGACAGAATGCAAATGAATGAAAATAATTACAATCTTAGGGGTCAATGGATCTTCATGTCCCTCAGAATATTATCTAGGTTATTTGCTAAGCTACCTTCAGATGAGATAGCTTGGATGTACTCAGTTTTTCCACTGCGTAGTCCTTGTCTACAACTAATTCAAACACATCCTTTTCTGATGGCAACTCAAACATAGCATCCGTCAGAATGGCTTCGCAGATAGACCGAAGTCCACGAGCGCCGAGCTTAAACTCCATGGCTCTTTCAGCGATGTATTCATAAGCATCTGGCTTGATGATGAGCTTGATGCCTTCTAATTCAAAAAGCTTTTCATACTGTTTGACCAACGAATTTTTAGGCTCCTTCAATATCCTTACTAAAATCTCCTGATCCAATGGATCTAAGTGGGTTAATACTGGTAATCGACCAATAAGCTCTGGTATCAATCCAAATGATTTGATATCTTGATGATTGATATATCGATAGATGTTATCTTGATCTACTTGCTCTTCGCCCTCTTTCCTGAATCCGATCACTTGCGTATTAAGTCTTTTCGCTATAATCTTATCTAATCCCTGAAAGGCACCTCCACAAATAAACAGGATATTGCTTGTATTTATCTTGATCATCTTCTGCTCAGGGTGCTTTCTGCCTCCTTGTGGCGGTACATTCACTTCAGTCCCTTCCAGCATTTTTAGCATTGCCTGCTGTACTCCTTCTCCAGATACATCTCTGGTGATAGAAGGATTATCATTCTTTCTGGCTATTTTATCTATCTCGTCTATGTAGACGATTCCTTTCTCTGCTGCTTCTACATCGAAGTCACAAGCTTGGAGCAATCTGGATAGCATACTCTCCACATCCTCGCCTACGTATCCTGCCTCTGTAAATACAGTGGCATCTACAATGGTAAAAGGGACTTCTAAAAATTTGGCAATCGTCTTAGCTAATAATGTCTTGCCAGTACCAGTCTCTCCGACAAATAAAATATTAGATTTTTCGATCTCAACATCACTACTGCCTCCCTGCCTCAATCTCTTATAATGGTTATATACAGCTACTGAGAGGTATTTCTTGGCATCGCCTTGCCCTATGACATAGCCATCGAGATAGCTACTGATCTGCTTAGGGGTGATATGCTCAGGAAGCTGAAATTCTGACTTATCACTTGTGACAGTTTTTCCATCATTTTGCTTCAGCTCTTCGAGTACTATCTCGTGAGCTTGATCTATACAGATCTCGCATATATGGCCCTGAATACCTGCAATAAGAATAAGAGCCTCACTCTTATCTCTTCCACAGAATGAGCATTTAGGACTTGAAGTATTCGTTTTTGACATAACCGCTTTTTAAGATGAACAAATGGTATTTGAACTGCTATGCTTTCTCCTTTTTAGAGCTTTTACGATCTAATACTTCATCCACTAATCCATACTTCTTAGCATCTTTAGCTTTCATCCAGTTATCTCTGTCAGAGTCTTTTTCGATTTTATCAAATTTTTGACCCGTATGGTCTGATAGAATCTGATATAACTCTTGCTTTAATTCTTTGATCAGTTCGTAAGTGATCTCCATATCAGAGAACTGTCCCTGCATTCCGCCAGATGGCTGATGAATCATGACTCTACTGTGCGATAAGCACGATCTCTTACCTTTCTGACCAGCAGCTAATAATACGGCCCCCATAGATGCCGCTAATCCAGTACAAATAGTTGCTACGTCAGGCGCCACATACTGCATGGTATCATACATGCCTAACCCAGCAATGACACTTCCACCAGGACTATTGATAAACATCTGAATGTCTCTCTTAGGATCAGTGGATTCTAAGAATAACATTTGGGCCTGTACGACATTCGCTACATAGTCACTTACTGGTACACCCATGAAGATGATGCGATCCATCATCAATCTGGAGAATACATCCATTCCCACAATATTCATTTGCCTTTCTTCTATCACTTGTGGTGTGAAGCCGTTTATATTAGGGACTGATGCTTCCCCATTGATATTGGGAATAGATGTGTTCATGTACTTTTCTAAGTGCATGCTACTCATTCCTCTGTGCTTAGTCGCGTATTTTTTGAATTCGTCTATTGGTATCATAGTATAATTTATGCTATAAACAATTTAATCAATAATAGTTTAACAAACAATGAATTTACGCAGCTTGGTTTTCATTAAGCTTCTGTACTATTTCGCGAAACTCCTCTATTGAGACTGATTTTTCAGCAATAGACACTTCTTTCTCTATCTGTGCAAATAATTTATCAGCTTCTACTTCTGAGTATTCTTTTTCTATCTGCTCTCTATTACTGAGCATCCTGTCTATCATCGGCTCCATATCCATACCGCCTAAGGCTCCGTATTGCTGCATGTATCCCTCTATCTTCTTTTTGACTGAAGCTCTTAACTCATCTGGTTCTACGACTACGTTATATTTTTTAACCAGTGTAGATTTCATCAGGTTCCATTCTATATTTTTAGAGAATGCATCAAATTCATTATCCAAGTTTTCCTGGGATACATCTCGATTCGTGATTTTCAGCCATCTCTTTAAGAATTTCTCTGGGATCGTGATGCTATTGTTCTTCATCAGTTCTTCCATGATTTCTCTATACATGACGGATCTGGACTGATCATCATAGTACTTTGCTATGTCTTCTGCTATTTTTTCTTTTGCATCTGCTTCTGTTTTCACTTCTCCACCAGGAAATACAGCATCGAAAAACTCATCATTCATTTCAGCCAGCATTCTTCGAGATACTTTCTCTATGGTACCTTCAAAATGCTTTCCTATTTCTTTATCCTCGTCTTCATCCAGATTCAGAAGATACTTTCTGACATGCTCTTCTGTTGCATCCTTCTCTAATTCGAAAATATTGAATGTAATCTTATCACCTATCTTCTTAGTTAAGACCTCTTTTTGTAAGTCTTCATTTCCAATGCGGCTGACTAACAGCGTAAATCCCGTCTCCCAGCCTTTTTCTTTCACCACATCCCCTTCTAACTCTAAGGCTTTTATGGTCAAGATATCTTCTTCTTCTATCCCGTCTTCTACATCTATATTCTCCCCTCTTTGCTTTCTTCTTAAATCAAGCTCCTCGGTAAGCAACTCATCAGAAATATCGATGGCGTACTTAGTGTATGTATCAGAATTAGACACACCGGCAACTTCCACCTCAGGTGCTTTACCGATATCAAACTTAAAAGTATAGTCTTCTAATGAAGCTAAATCAAAGTCAATCATTTCCTGATCTTCTGTAGGAATAGGGCTGCCTAATATATCGAGCTTTTCATCTTTTATAAATCCTGAGATAGAATCATCAATCACTTTATTAATAATCTCAGCAAGGACAGATTTTCCATACATCTTCTTGACGACTGACATGGGAGTCTTACCTTTTCTAAATCCCTTCATGTGAGCTTTCGCTCTATGTTTTTTCAACTCCTCGGTCAGCTTGGAGCTATAATCATCTTTTTCTACAATCAGCGTGATTGTCGCATTAAGATCATCGTGATCTTGTCTTGTAATTTTCATAAAGGAATAGAATTATTTAGCTGCATATGCTTTACATCAGATCATACGAGCTTCTTATTAACTATATATTGCTAAAGAAGTATGATTCTACCATTGTTCTTAGTCCTGCTGATTCTATGATTAGGCAATACTTAAGTAGTAAATACACTATTCATCAGCGCTAAATAGTGCGGGTAGAGGGAGTCGAACCCCCACGCCTCGCGGCACTAGATCCTAAATCTAGCATGTCTACCAGTTCCATCATACCCGCATTTAACTATATCGAACAACGATTTGCTCAAAGAGGCGCAAATATATAACCTTTTTGGATTTATTCCAGCTATTATTGATTGTAGAGTGAACTTTAATTAATGTAATTTTGATTAACCATATAGCCCATTGAATAATCTATGCCAGTAACAGACGTAGCGATAACAGATGAAGAGTTAAAAGAGATCAAGAATACTTATAAAAAGGTAATGCGACCTCTTAAAAATAAACTCAAGGGAGATGATCAAATATTGCTAGATAGAGCACTTGAAATTGCCGTAGAAGGTCATAAGTTCCAACGGCGTAGATCAGGCGAACCATATATATATCATCCTATAGAAGTCGCTAGAATCTGCCATGAAGAAATAGGATTAGGACCGACAGCTGTGATCTGTGCTATCCTTCACGATGTCGTAGAAGACACCCACTACACTCTTAAAGACATCGCAGATAATTTCAATGAAAAAATAAGTCTGATCGTAGATGGGTTGACTAAACTAGACGGACTCTATAATGTAGAAAGTACTAAAGAAGAAAATCTAAAAAGCCCTCAGGCTGAAAATCTAAAAAAGGTACTCTCCACCTTAGTCTATGATGTCAGAGTGGTACTGATCAAAATGGCGGATCGGCTGCATAATCTGAGGACAATAGACGCCATGCCTGAGCAAAAGCAACTTAAAATCGCAGCAGAAACGCAATACATCTACTCTCCCCTCGCTCATAGATTAGGTCTATATCAGGTCAAGACAGAATATGAGGACATCTGCTTCAAGATAAAGAATCGCGATAAATACGAAGAGCTTGCTAAAAAGATAAGCGACACTCAGTCCACCAGAAATGAATACATCAAATCATTCATCAAACCACTCAAAAAACAACTTAAAGAGCTCGATATCAACTTCAGAGTCATGGGTCGGCCAAAGAGCATATCTTCTATCTGGAATAAGATTCAGACTAAGAATGTGCCTTTTGAAGAAATATATGACCTGTTCGCAGTGAGGATTATCATAGATGTGCCAAGTGAAAAAGAGAAAAGTGCATGCTGGCAAGTGTATTCTGTCATTACAGATGTCTATACGCCCATTCCAGAGAGACTTAAAGACTGGGTGACGACCCCTAAGAGCAATGGCTATGAGTCACTGCATACGACGATTATTGGTCCTGAAGGAAAATTCGTAGAGGTCCAGATCCGTACAGAAAGAATGAATGAGATAGCTGAAAAAGGCTTTGCTGCACACTGGAAATATAAAGGAGTTAAAAATGTAAAAGATGTCTACGCTAATTGGCTGGATAATGTCAGAGACATTCTGGACTCTCCATATACGAATGCCATAGAATTCTTAGATGACTTCAAGAGTAATCTATTCAAGGAAGAAGTCTATGTATTTACACCGAATGGTGACATGAAGATCCTTCCATTAGGTGCGACGGCTCTTGACTTTGCCTTTCACATCCATTCTGATATAGGCTATAGAGCGACTGCGATAAAAGTAAATAATAAGCTTGTCCCCATGGGCCACGTATTAGAGAATGGTGACCAAGTCACTGTCAAGACACAAAAAAATCAAAAGCCAAACGAAAACTGGCTTAATCTCGTCAAAACAGGAAAAGCAAAAAATAAGATCCGTTCTTCCATGAAAGAGGAGCGCCGAAGTATTGGCGAATTTGGAAAAGAAGACTTAGCCAGGAAGCTAAAAAATATGAAAGCTGACTTCGAAGATAATGTTGATATGCTGGTCAAGCACTTTGGACTCGGATCGAGACCAGACCTATATTACGCTATAGCAGAAGAACAAATAAAATTAAGTGAGCTCAAAAAATTTGAGGTAGTGGGCAAACAAATGGCGCTGAAGCATGTAGAAGAAGTAAAGGCTGAAAAGGCACAGGCCGATATAACACCAGCAGAAAAGTCATCAAAGCAGAAATTAGGTAATAAAGATTCCATATTTATTAACGGAGAACCTGCATCAATGTATACTTACTCTCTGGCTCAGTGCTGTTCACCAGTGAATGGCGATGGTATTTTTGGCTTTTTAACACTGAATGCTGGATTGAAAATCCATAGAACTGACTGCCCAAATGCGACTAACATGATAGCTAATTATGGCTATCGGACATTGAAAGCAGAATGGGGTGGAAATGCAAGTTCGGACTTTGTTGTTAAAATCGGTCTTGAGGGTGTGGATAGCGGAGTAGGAGTGATTTCTATCATTAGCGATACGATATCTGCTAAAATGGGCTTAGATATTCGTAATTTTAGTATAAATAGTAATGAAGGTGTCTTTTCTTCGACCATTATGGTCGTTGTCAAAAACAAAGATCAGCTTAAGGAGTTGATAAAGAACCTCAAGTCAATAGACGGCATAAGCACAGTAGAGCGCGTAGATAACTGAATAAACAATAATTCGATTGGAAACAAAAGAAGGCCATTTACAGGATATTTTAGAAGAAGTTAAAGTGATTTTCACTAAGCACTTGGAGAACAATCAACTCCGTAAGACGCCAGAACGCTATGCCATACTTGAAGAAATCTACCGCAGGTCTGATCACTTCGATGCAGAAGCACTCTATATACACATGAAGACGATGAATTATCGTGTGAGTCGAGCCACAGTCTATAACACCTTAGAATTATTAGTGAATTGTGATTTGGTAAAAAGACACCAATTCGGTCAGAACTTAACCAGATTTGAGAAATCATACGGCTGCAAGCAGCATGATCACCTGATCTGTGTAGACTGCGGCAAGGTAGTAGAATTTTGTGATCCCAGAATTCAACAGATCAAAGATATGATGGGAGATATACTGAAATATCAAGTCACACATCATTCTCTCAACATGTATGGGAAGTGTGATGGAGCCTGTCCTAAGACAGAGAAGAAAGCGTCTTAGTCAGATCAACCAATCTAACTGTCTTATTTTATTTTCGATTCACAGTAAATCATTAGTATTGGGCTTAAAGCTTTTATACATTTACAATTTTTATATAAATAATATATAGATATGGCAGTAGATGTCGTCTTAGGATTGCAATGGGGAGATGAAGGCAAAGGCAAAATAGTTGATTATTTAGCTGATAAATATGATATCGTCGCAAGATTTCAAGGTGGACCTAATGCTGGCCATACGATCATCATCAACGATCAGAAATTTGTCCTTCACACGATCCCCTCTGGTGTATTCAGAGAGAATATCATCAATGTCATAGGCAATGGAGTCGTCATAGATCCGATAACGCTATATAACGAAATCGAAGGCTTAATCGACTTAGGCGTCGAGCTGGGTGATCGATTATTAGTCTCAAGGAAGGCACATCTTATACTGCCGACACATAGACTTCTGGATGCGGCTTCAGAAGCATCTAAAGGCAAGGATAAAATAGGCTCTACACTAAGAGGTATAGGTCCCACTTATATGGATAAGACTGGGAGAAACGGTCTGCGCGTCGGAGATATAGAATCAGGCTTCCACGAGAAGTATGAGGCACTTAAAAAGAAGCACCTAAAATTAGCAGGGCTCTATCCAGAAGTTGACTTTGACTTAGAAGCAGAGGAAGCTAAGTGGATGGACAGCATAGAGAAGCTAAAAAAACTACAAAAAATAGACTGCGAATATTACATCCATCATGCGTTAAAAGAAGGCAAGCAAATCTTGGCAGAAGGTGCTCAAGGATCGATGCTGGATATAGACTTTGGAACATACCCATTCGTGACGTCTTCTAATACTGTCACAGCAGGTGTCTGCACAGGTCTCGGTATCTCGCCTCAATCTATCAGGGAAGTCACTGGAATCACAAAAGCATATTGTACCAGAGTAGGCTCTGGACCATTCCCTTCAGAACTGAATAATGAAGATGGTGAAAAGCTAAGGAAAGTCGGTGGTGAATTCGGCGCGACCACAGGACGACCTCGGAGATGTGGTTGGATAGATATTCCTCAGCTCAAATACACTGTGATGGTCAATGGTGTCACAAATCTGGTCATTACCAAAATGGATATCCTGAACAGCTTTGGGGAATTCTATGTCGCTGATTCATACCAAGTCAATGGTGAGACTGTGACAGAATTACCATTCAATCTCAGCGATGAAAGTCTGACTCCAAATCTTAAAAAAGTAGATGGCTGGGGTGATTTAGCTGGTGTAGCGACCTACCAAGAATTGCCCTCAGGTCTGAAAGACTATGTATCCTATCTGGAAAAAGAACTCGGAGTACCTGTATCTATGGTATCTGTTGGCCCGGAAAGAAATGAGCTATATAAGTTAAGCTAAAATCGCCTGATTCTCTACGCCATAAGCGAGTCTAAGCTTTATTTCGCATTATTAGCAAAAATGATGTATTGGTAATCTAACGTAGAATCATCAATGATGACCTGATCATAGCCTAATTCATAAAGTAATTCTTCTAAAATATCAGCATAAATACGATCTTCCTTACTTGGGAATTGATCAGGAAGCCGCTTCATCTTAAAGTCCATGATCATCAATCTACCATCAGGCTTAAGGCACTGTCTTAATTTAGTCAAATAGGACTTTTTATTTTCGATCAGGGTTATGGTATTCATGATGATGACTTGGTCCACTTCATTCTCCTCCAAAAGTGGATCATCAGGTAGCGCTATGTGAGTTCTAAATCGCTCGCTCTGTTCTTTAGTTAGATTCGTGATGGCAAATGAGTTCATAAGCTGTACCATCGATTCATCTAGTTCTACTGCAATGACTCTAGCTCCACTGAGGACGAGTCGGAATGCAAAGTAGCCTACACTCGCTCCTATATCTGCTATTATCTTTCCTTCGATATTCCCCATTCTCTCTATGACAAGATTTGGATTTTGCCATGAGGATCGATCGGGAGCATTATCGATGATATGGATGTCTTCGTTAGTGACTGTGAGTAAGTCATCTTCTAAGATTTCAGTGGCCTTTTGATCTTGTATTACTTCTTGAACAACTTGACTTTCTATAACTTTGGGACTTTCCTTACAAGCATAAATAATACTGATGCCAATGAAAAGGCAGATGGCTCGAATAAAAGGAAATCGGTGCTTAGATGGACTCACAAGTTAAAATTACTTTTTTAGTTGTGATTATTAAAGCAGTCTTAGATAATAGCTTCTTTTAAGTTCGATTTTATCAAGTTCTTTCATATATGGCAGTCATCATTTGTTCAAGGATTGGTCTCATCTTACGATTAGATACATCATATCCATTGACCATAAGGCAGAAGCTGTGCCAAGTCCCCGACTTAGACTTCATATATCCACTGTAGCTTATGATCCCTTCCATAGATCCACTCTTCAGCCAGACCCTACCCTTCGCAGCACTATTTCTGAATAACGAAGCTACTGTGCCATCTACTCCGCCTTTGGGAAGGTAGGAGCATACTTCTTTTAGGCCCAGTTCTGCAGCTGAAGCTTTTAGAAATTCAGCCATTATTCTAGATGATACTCTGTTCCTCGCTGATAAACCACTGCCATCGTCCATCCTGATTCCAGAAGTACTGATACCTGCCTCTTCCATATAGTCTATTATGGCAGAAATACCAGAACGACCACTCCCCTTCTTCTTGTCGATGTGACCAATGGTCTTCAGAAGAGCCTCTGCATAAAGGTTATCACTTTTGTTATTCGTATGGAAGACGAGATCTCTTAGCTTAAGGGACTGATAAGTCTGAATGATTTTTCGCGGAATCTTCTGTGGATTGAAGTCATGAACTGATCTATAATCTGCTGATGTGATATTTAACTTCTGCAGTGCCCCCTGTAAGTAATATGCCATAAATAAAGGTGGATCAGGAATGGAACCTTTAATCGAAAAATCTTTAGAACCTGGGGGAATCGTCCCGACCACTCTTTTAGTATAATGATACGGACCTCCGAAAATATAGGCATTATCTCCTGTCCCAACAGCGCCCGTCTCTACCTCATTCTGCAGCTCCAATCCTGGTATATACGGTCGATAGCTCTTTAGCTTTGGGATCATACCCTCCTTGGCTCGCTGAGCAAAGTAAATATGATATTGATTATCATTGACATTGATACCCCATGCGCCCGATGCATAATAATTTCCCAAGTCATTCCACTGCCATGATGGAGAAATCGGAAAGCTATTAAAGATAGACTCATCTGCTATGACATCCCCCGCAATACAGCTGATTCCAAAATTCTTTATGTCTTTAGCTATCGTTTGGCTTAGATAATTCACTCCCTTTTTCGCACCTACTTTCACTGACCCCAGACTCGGATCTCCAGATCCGATGATGTATAGGTCACCCTCTAATGTACCATCAGTAAAAATATCGCCTGAGTGGGCTATCTGAGTCTCATATTGAAAATCCTTTCCCAGATAATGAATGGCACTCAGTGTGGTCAGTAGCTTCAAAGAAGACGCTGGAATTAATGTCTTCTGATCACGGTATGATCCAGCTACTTTATCTGAGCTCAGCTCTAATACTGAAATACTAATAGAGCTGTGTCTGAAAGCTGGTCTAAGGACATAACTTTCTATATAGCTCTGCAAGTCACTTACTTGAGCAGAGCTTATATATTGAATAATTAGAAAATATATCAAAAGGTACTTACTCATATAATCTCAGATTCATACCCGATATGAAACAAAGCATCGCCCTGACTCACGACAGATGCATTATTATGACCTATGATATAGCCGTCACGATTAGACAATACTGTCGTAGACTTAGTCCCGTGAATATCATTTACGATACCGAGAGGCTCACCCTTATATACATACACGCCCGAATCTCTCGACCATGTAAATAAGCCTGAAAAAGGGGCTCTTACCCAGCTCGTCTTTTTAAGATTTACAGTCCGATTTCTCTCTTCGGGGGCATGATCGATCATACCCTCATGCTTTAAGAGTCGAAGTAGTCCATTATATCCTTTCTCTATCGAATACCCATCAAGTCTAACAGATTCTCCAGCTTCGTAGACGATGATAGGAACCTTCATACCATGTGCCACTTTCCTGAGCGACTTTGTGATATAAGACTTTTCTATTATAAATGGTGGTGCGAAAGCTTTTGCTAATTCTTTGGCTCTCTGATCCACTTTACCATACCTCACTTGCGGGTAGTTATATCTCGATGCACCACCTGTATGAAAATCCACTCCAAAATCTATCAAAGGCAGAATCATCTTCGTCATCACTCTGGCCACTCTTGACGCTAACGACCCAGTAGACAGACCAGGAAAACTCCGATTCACATCTTTACCGTCTGGTACGTCTCTACTAAAATTGATAAACCCAAAAATATTAAGCAGCGGTATCACTATCACGGTCCCTTTTATCAAGTGATCATATATCCCAGAAACCAATGATCTTCTGACGATCTCTATGCCATTAATCTCATCGCCATGGACCCCAGCCAGGATGAGGACTGTAGGACCTTCGTACATGCTTCTGAATACATGCGCCACAATATCAATATGAGTCCCTGCGGGAAGAGAACCAACTGGAATTTCGACCACAGCCTTATCTCCCGGCTGTATTTCTACATGACTAATCTTGATTGATTTCGTTTCCTTCTCCATCTGATATTCACTTATTTAGAGCAAAGTTAATGTTGTGCTGCATTTCTTTCTACGAGTTGGACAATTCTTGCTGCCACATCTAATCCTGTGGTCGTCTCTATACCTTCTAATCCAGGTGAAGCATTAACTTCTAATACTAATGGCCCACGAGAAGATCTTAATAAATCAACGCCTGCCACTTCCAGTCCTAAGAGCTTAGTCGCTCTCAGAGCTACATCTATTTCATCTGATGTAGGAGAGATGGCATGTGAGCTGGCACCCCTATGTAAGTTAGACCTAAACTCTCCTTCGGGCGCTTGCCTGATCATCGCTGCTATCACCTTATTACCTACTACTATCAGCCTGATATCTGCACCGTCAGCTTCTTTGATGAACTCTTGTGTCAGTGCTCTTTGCTTGACTTTCATAAAGGCTTCTAATACCGATTCAGCATTTTGCTCTGATTCGCTCAGGACCACGCCCAAGCCATGAGTCCCACTGACGAGCTTGATGATCTTACGGTCTCCGTCGATATGGGTCAGCATCTCTCTGATCATCATCTGATTATTGATGACCAGTGATAATGGGACTCCGATGTCCTGCTGAGCCAGATACTGTAGGCAGCTCAATTTATCCCTCGCCTTCAGCAAAGAGTCTGACTTAAGACAAGTGTATATGCCCATGGCTTCAAACTGTCGGACGATGGCTGCTCCATAAGTTGTCGCAGAAGAACCAATTCTCGGAATGACTGCATCTACTCCCTCTATGTGTTCGTTATAATAATATAGTTCTAACTGATTTCGCTTAATGACGAGATCACACAGCAAGTGATCTATGACTCTGACTGAGTGTCCACGCTTAGTCGCAGCATGTACCAGACTATTAGTACTATATAGTGCAGGATTTCGAGATAGGATGACAATATTCACGTCTGTAAATTTTATAAACCACTGATGTAATAAAATTACAATTAGTGAGCCACTTATTATAGACATGAGGTGCTGGAAAAACAAGTAATATTCTTATCTGTATTTGCTTCTGAGAAGAATAGGACTTATTGTTTGAATTTCATGTGATAGCTCAGCGATCTCAAGAGAGCTCTCTGATCTCAGAGGATGAGGCTTGGGATCGCTGAGCCCTTTTGGGATAGGTGAGCCATTTACAAGGATATGAACTGCATAAAGGGTTTTTGGATTGAGTTTTACTTGATAGCTCAGCGATCATTACAGTACAGTAATGTAAAGCTCATATACTGATCATTATAAATAACTATATTGATCACTTAAGCAGTAAGCGCTATGGAGATTAAAGTGAATGATAAACGGACGATTACTGGGTGGGCTTTTTTCGATTGGGCTAATTCTGCATATTCTCTCGTCATCTCTACTGCCATATTTCCCATTTACTTCATCGCGATTACTAATGATACTATCAATGTCTTAGGCTATTCTATTACCAATAGTGCACTGTATTCGTTTTTGGTATCAGGTGCATTCGTCGTCGTCGCTCTGTTCTCCCCATTATTAGGCGGCATCGCTGATTACGGAGATAAACGGAGGTTTTTCATGCGTCTGTTTTCGACAGTAGGAGCAATAGCTTGTGTATTTCTATTCTTTTTCAAGGATCACTTTGATATTTTATTAGGATCCATCGCATTTGGAGTGGCGACTATCGGTCATGCCGCGAGTATTATATTCTACGATGCCTATCTGCCAGATATTGCGACACCAGATCAGTATGACAAAGTCAGTGCTAAAGGGTTTGCATTTGGTTATATAGGAAGTGTGATCTTACTTCTCTTCATCATATTCATGAGTCTGAAGCCAGAAATCTTTAATATTCCTGTCGAGTCCAGCCTGCCTTATCGGATCGGCTTTATCCTGGTCGGTATTTGGTGGTTTGGTTTTTCTCAGCTGACATTCAGCAGGCTACCACGCAGCAAGATGAAAGGATTCGAAGAGGGGATCATGAGTAAGGGGTATAAGGAGATAAAATCAGTCTGGTCAGAACTAAAGACCAAGTCTAATATCATGCGCTTCTTGGCGGCATTCTTCTTTTACTCTGCAGGTGTGCAGACGGTTATCTACCTTGCTACCGTATTCGCTGAAAAAGAATTGGCCTTTGAATCATCCGAATTGATTTTAATTGTCTTACTACTACAGTTAGTTGCCATAGTAGGTGCATATTTATTTGCATGGATATCTAAAATGAGGGGTAATAAGCAAGCTTTGTTGATCACCATCTCTATTTGGTTTTTCATTT
>Ga0209187_1001374_pt1 | contig 28691 bp, 18 predicted proteins | sample BantaG_FD_187430 | JGI IMG/M metagenome (GOLD analysis project Ga0209187, IMG submission 187430) | Marine algal microbial communities from Bantry Bay, Ireland - BantryBay_4 metaG (SPAdes) (version 2) | ecosystem: Host-associated > Algae > Red algae > Unclassified | place: Bantry Bay, Ireland...
AAGGTAAAGACGACTATATATTAGTATTAGACAATGAGCAATCAGTAATCGATGCTCGGACAGATATAAAAGCAATGACAGAAATAGATTCTAGAGGTATACTATTATCCGCCATTGGCAACAAAAAAGACTTTATTTCAAGATGCTTCTTCCCGAATGTAGGTGTAGATGAAGATCCAGTGACAGGCAGTGCTCACACGTTACTTACACCCTACTGGGCACATAAACTTCGCAAAAATAGACTGTCTGCAAGACAACTATCATCCAGAGGTGGAGATATCGAATGTATATATAAAGGAAATAGAGTAGCATTGGTTGGCAATGCAATCACATATATGAAAGGCATTATAGATGTATAGATTGAAAATGAATATTTATTCATTCTACTAGCATATAATCCAATCTTTACACCCCAATGACAAATTCAAAACACATGAATGGTACTTTTGCCGTTCTATGAATATGCTTGACAATTTCAAAATATTGACAATAACTCACCACAACTTGAATGTGGACGAGATCGGGCATTTTGTAATTAAAAACGAAGGAAAAGAGGATCTTTCAGCTAAGTTGAATGCACTCAAGTCAAATGCAAAACTAGAAGAAATAATCTACCTATCTACTTGTAACAGAGTTAGTTTTATTTGTTACAGCAACGAAGAATTTGACTCTGACTATGTTAAGACTTTTTTCCAGTTTGTGAATCCTATCTTAGAAGAAGATAAGCTCAAAAAAATAAGCAAATTTGTAGATGTATACCATGGGAGTAAAGCAGTTAACCATCTTTTTGAAGTAGCGTCGTCTATGGACTCGTTGGTGGTAGGAGAGAGGGAGATATTCCGTCAATTCAGAGAAGCTTACCAACAAAGTCTAAAATTCGGACTGATAGCTGACAATCTCAGAATGCTAGAAAATGCTACGGTCAAAGCTGCCAAAGAAGTATATGACAAAACAAAAATAGGTGAAAAGCCACTTTCGATAGTTTCACTTGCTGTACAATCTCTTCTTGCTCAAAATGTAGCAAAGAATGCAAGATTATTAATAGTTGGTGCTGGTGAAACCAATACATTGTTTGCAAAATTTTTGAAAAAATACAAATTTACTGATGTTAGTATATTCAACAGAAGTCTCGATAATGCTGCTCACTTAGTAGAATTGCTAGATGCCACAGCTTATCATTTGAGTGAGTTAGCAACATTTTCTAGAGGATTTGACGTAATGATAGTTTGTACTGCATCTACATCAGCAATCATAGATGCTCAGATATACAGAAACTTAGTACAAAAAGAAAATTCCAAAAAAATAGTAATTGATTTATCCGTGCCTAATAATGTAGCGGCTGATGTAGTAGATAGTTTTGATATGCACTATATCGATATTGAACAATTAAGGTCACTTTCTAAGGTTAATTTAGATTTCAGAAAAAAAGAAGTCCATGCGGCAAGAATATTACTTAAAAATCAATTATTAGCTTTTAACAATCAATTCCAACAAAGACAGATCGAAAAAGCACTAAATACCGTACCAAGCGAAATACGGCAAATAAAAGAAAGAGCGATTACAAAAGTCTATAACAAAAAAATCGCTGCACTAGACAGCAATGCACAATCACTGATATTAGAAATGATGGATTACATGGAGAAGAAATGTATTAGTGTACCAATGAGTGTGGCTAAGAAGTTAGTAGATTAGATTTCAAAATTCTCAGTTCTCATATAATACAAAAATTTAATATGTTTCATGATACTCGAATCATTTAATATTTTAAGCTATCTTTGGAGCTATGCAAGATCTACATGAAAAACTAGACACGCTGGATAGCAATGTAAAAGTACTTCTCAGAAAGCTGAATGAAGCCTTGCAGGATAATCAAGTATTAAAAAACGAAAACAATAAACTCAAATTAGAAATCAATAAGATTGAAGTAGAGAAAGGAAATGAAGAGAAAATAGAATACAATAGTAAGTCCCCTTCTGGAGTATCAGAAGAAAAATATCATAAAATCAAAGACGATATCAAGTCCTATATAAAAGAAATAGACGATTGTATCGAATTGATAGAACAATAAAATTACTGAATCCAAAAAATTCAGATTCATAATTGACAATTTTTTTTAATCACACTTAGTGACAATGGCCGAACAGGAAAAAAGTACTAAACGAATATCAGTAGTAATAGCCGGTAGATCGTATCCTGTAAAAGTGAGTGAAGCTGAAGCAAGGCTTATACCTGGCATTGAGAAAAAAATAAATGATCAAATAATGAAGATCCAAATGTCATACAAAGACTTAGACATGCAGGATTACTTATCAATGGTGCTGCTTACTAATGTTATTTCCTCTAATAACATTGAAGAGCCAGAAATAGATTCTGCGTTCGAAAAATTAGATCAACTGAATTCATTATTAGAGAAGTCAATTTAGATCTCTAACTTATTCTTACTTTATATTAAATTGTTTCTTAGGACGCAGTCCGTTGAGTATTTTATAATAGATGAATTCTTGAAATAGATGGATTCATCCATAAAAACACATTACAATGGGAATAGAAATAGTCGGAATAATCGGATTAGTCGTTGGTGCTATCATTGGATATTTATTGGCAAACGGTATAATTAAGAAAAAGGACCAATCTAAAATTGATCAGGCAAATAAGAAGGCAGATCTAACGCTTAAAGAAGCAGACTTAACAGCACAACGTAAAATAGACGATGCTGAAAATAAAGCACAGAAAATAATCTCTAAAGCAGAAGCAAAAAATGAATCGATCAAACAAAAAAAGATTCAAGAAGCAAAAGAGAAATTTAATAAATTTAAGTCTGATTTTGAAACTTACAAATCCGAGCACAAAGTAGAGTTGAAAGAACTCGAGATGAACTTAAAAGCTACTGAAAAGGAAGTAAATGCCAAACAGAAAACCTTCCAAGCTAGAGTGGACGAAATAGAAAGTAAGGAGGTTGAAGTAAAGACGATTAGAGAAAATCTTGATAAACAGCTTACTATCGTCGCGAAGAAAAAGCAAGAACTTGACAACGCTAACGAGATACATATCAAGAAGCTTGAAACTGTAGCAAAGCTTTCTGAAACAGAAGCTAAAGAGCAACTTTTAGAAGCTGTAAAAGCGAAAGCACAAACAGAAGCTATGTCTATAGAAAAAGAAGCTATAGCAACTGCAAAAGCAAATGCCAATAAAGAAGCTAAAAAGATTGTAATCCAATCAATCCAAAGAATGTGTGCTGAGTATACGATAGAGAATACGGTATCAGTATTTAATCTCGAAAGTGATGATATAAAAGGACAAATCATTGGTAGAGAAGGAAGAAATATACGTGCTCTAGAAGCTGCAACAGGTGCAGAAATCGTAGTAGATGACACTCCAGAAGCTATTATCATATCTAGTTTCGATCCTATCAGAAGAGAAGTATGTCGACTGTCACTAAAGAGGTTAGTTGCAGATGGTAGAATACACCCAGCCAAGATCGAGGAAACTGTTGAAAAAACTAGAAAACAACTAGACGAACAGATTGTAGAAATAGGAGAAAGAACAGTAATTGATCTTGATATACATGGCCTACATCCTTACCTTGTTAAGATGGTTGGTAGAATGAGATTTAGGTCTTCATATGGTCAGAATCTATTGAAACACTCCATTGAGACCGCAAATCTTTGTGCCGCTATAGCATCAGAATTAGGATTAACTCCTAAGCAAGTAAAGATGGCAAAACGTGCTGGACTGCTTCACGACATTGGTAAAGTAACAGAAGAGGATTCTGAATTATCACACGCACTTATTGGATTTGAAATTTGTAAGAAGCACAACGAACATGCAGTAGTACAAAATGCTGTGGGTGCTCACCACGATGAAATGGAAATGAATAATATCATCTCCCCTATCGTACAAGCAAGTGATGCAATATCTGGAGCAAGACCAGGAGCAAGAAGAGAGATCCTCGAAAGTTACATGAAGCGAATCACTGAATTAGAAGATATCGCAATGGGGCACGATGGTGTGCAGAAAGCATATGCAATGCAAGCTGGTAGAGAACTAAGAGTAATCGTAGAATCTGAAAAAGTATCTGATTCTTATGCAGATGATTTGGCATTTATGATTTCTCAAAAAATCCAAGATGAAATGCAATATCCTGGTCAAGTAAAAGTGACTGTGATTCGAGAAAAACGAGCTACGGCTTTTGCCAGATAAATTTTTTGATTGTAGACTAATCGACTCTCGACTTCTAGCCTACAAATCATTACAGAATTAAAATATAAATGCCCAGATTAACAGTTGATAATCTGGGCATTTTATATTTTAAACGCAAGAAATTTAGACATTTATATAATATCAATTGTGTTTCAATTTGCAGCGTAAAGATATTGGTAAAGCCTCAAAAATCAAATTCACAGAGAATTCCGATTCATTGAATAGCTTAGTGTCTATAAGTCGAATGTCTAATTATCGAACAGTCTAAAAAATCCTATTCCCCAAACACCTTCTCTTGTTGATTAATGCTCTCATCATGTACTGCCTTTATAAATCGTGTAATGAAATCATCACTCAAATCATGAGCCTTTGCTTTTGCTTTATACTTATCCAAGATATGTTGCCATCTAGCAGACTGTAAGATTGTAATATTATTTTCTTTTTTGTATGATCCGATCTCTCTTGCTACAGACATTCTTGAGGATAAAATACTAATCAATTCATCGTCGATTAGGTTGATTTGTTTTCTCAACTTCTCCAATTCTGATCTTTGGGGGTTATTTGATGGATCATATTCTCTTAGTACAAGATCTTTCATCATTTGCCCATAAACCTCAGGTGTGATCTGTTGTTTTGCATCAGACCAAGCCTTATCAGGATCGATATGGGACTCTATCATTAGTCCATCCATGTTGAGGTCCATTGCTTTTTGGGATACCTTTTGGAGAATATCTCTTCTTCCGCAGATGTGAGAAGGATCATTGATCATAGGTACATCTGGCATTTCTTGTTTGAAGTCTATAGCATACTGCCATTGAGGTCTATTTCTATAGAATTTTTCTCCTGAGAATGAAAATCCTCTATGGATTGCCCCAATTTTATTTAGACCCGCTTTTTGTAATCTTTCTACTGCTCCAAGCCAGAGACCAAGATCTGGATTGATTGGGTTTTTGACCATGATTGGAATATCAACCCCTTTGAGGGCATCAGCTATTTCTTGCACAGCAAATGGATTTACCGTTGTTCTAGCACCTATCCACAATACATCAATTCCAAATTCAAGACAAAGTTCTACATGACTTGCTTTCGCTACCTCAGTAGTTACAGGCAGTCCAGTTTCTTCTTTGACTTTTTGCATCCATGGCAAACCTATTGCACCTACTCCTTCAAATGCATTTGGTCTTGTACGAGGTTTCCAGATCCCACCTCGAATCATGTCGACTTTACCTGTAGCTTGTAATCGTTTAGCGGTTGATAATAATTGTTCTTCTGATTCCACTGAGCAGGGCCCTGCGATAAGTAATGGTCTATTCTCTTTTGGTAGAAATGTATTCTTCATAATTCTCTATTTTAATCTTGTAATTCTTTTTTATTTATTGATTCAGTACTCTTTTAATATCATTAGCATCAGACATCAATTTAATCATGGCGTCATGATCATCCGAGTCTATTGCAGTCTTAAATTTTGTAAGTGTTTTTATATATCCATCCAATGCTTCTCCAACATACTTCCTATTCTTTCCGAAAATAGCAGCCCAAGTATTCGGATTACTCTTTGCTAACCTCGAAGTAGATTTAAATCCAGTGCTCGCAAGATTGAATATCTGTTTTTCATCTTTTTCAATATCTAAGACCGTCAATCCTAATGAAAATGAAGTTACATGAGACAAGTGCGAAACATATGCCAGATGCCTATCATGTTCTTCTGGAGACATAAAATATGTAGCCATTCCTATACTTTCGAATATTTGCAAAGCTGTATCCAATGCATATTTACTTGATTTTTCCTTCTCACATATAATATTCTTAGCATTGTTGAAAAGCCCTTTAAATGCCGATTCTGGTCCGGAAAATTCAGTTCCAGCTAATGGATGAGCTGCAACATACTGAGACCTATTTGGGTGATCAGCAATAGCACTGCAGATGTCACTTTTTGTAGACCCTACGTCTATAACTACTGCATCTTCTCTCACCTCACTAAGTATCTGTGGCAGCAATGTTTCTATAGCATCTACCGGAGTTGCCAGTATAATTACATCCAAATCCAATGCCACCTCTCCAATACTAGATATTCGGTGAACTAAACCCAGATCAAGCGCTGTAGTACAATGCTCAGTATTATTATCGACACCAGTAACATCAATATTGATTTGTGCCTTAAGGTCCTTTGCTAACGATCCCCCTATCAACCCCAATCCGACTACCGCTATTTTCATCCCTATTTGCTTTTATTTATTCTAATTCTATCCAATGCGGTTCTCAAAGTTTCATCATTGCTACAAAGCGAAATCCGAACATAACCCTCTCCATTAGATCCAAAAATATGTCCAGGAGTGATAAATACTTTTGCTCCATATAAAATCTGATCACAAAACTCAGCTGAATTTAATGTTGAGCTTTGGATTTTTGCCCACACGAACATTCCAACTTTGTTTTCTTCGTATTCGGCTCCTATTTCTTTCATTATTTCTTGTGCAATCTTCTTTCGTTTTGCATAAACTTGATTAAGTGAATCCATCCAATCTTGTCCCATAGAAAGCGCCTTAGCAGCAGCTATTTGTAGAGGTTTGTACATTCCACTATCCATATTTGATTTAAATTTCATCACTGTATTGATCATATTACTATGACCTACCAAAGCTCCTACTCGCCAACCTGCCATATTATAGCACTTACTTAAACTGACCAGTTCTACACACCAATCTCTAGCTCCTTCTACTTGCATGATACTTATTGGTTCATCATTCAAAATAAACGCATAAGGATTATCATGACAAATTATGATTTCATGTTTCTTAGCGAATGCAACTAATTCTTTATAAAAATCAAGATTAGCTTTAGCACCAGTCGGCATATGCGGATAGTTAATCCACATAAGCTTTACTTTAGATAAATCATTCGAAGACAATTTCTCAAGGTCAGGAAGCCATCCGTTTTCAGATTTCAAGTCATAAAAGACGGTATTTGAACCGGCCAATGAGGCTGTCATTCTATATGCTGGATATCCTGGATTTGGCACTAATACCTCATCACCTTGATTGAGAAGACTCATATGTATGTGCATGATTCCCTCCTTAGATCCCATAAGTGGTAAAATATCTGTATTCTGATCGATCGTCACCTCAAAATGAGACTTATACCACTCCGCAAAAGCAGCTCTAAGAGCAGGTTGTCCTTTATAAGATTGATACTTATTAGCATCAAATTCATCTGCGCTAGTCTTTAGGATATCAATCACTTCTTTAGGAGGAAGAAGATCAGGGCTTCCTATTCCTAGATTTATTATTTGCATTTCGTTTTGAGCATTCAAATCTGCTATTTCAACTAATTTCTTAGCGAAATAGTAAGTTGAAACTGAATCTAAACGTTTTGCTTGTTTTATTTTCATAATACTCTGTAAATGATTTTTCTATATTAAACTTTCTATACTACCCCTTTTGTAAACACCCAGTTCAGTATATTCTTGTGTGAATTTCAATAGGTCTGATTTCAAATTTTCGTATTGATCAATTGTGTCAAATTCGATATCCAAATGAAAGAAGTACTCTCTTATCTCTCCCATCACAGGAAATGATTGTAGTTTACTCATATTCAAATCATGATCATGAATGACTTGTAGCACTTTGAGCAGTTGCCCTTTTACATCAGGAATCCTAATAAATATTGATGCTTTATCAGCATTTAAAACATTCCTATTGCATTTTTTTTCAAGCACAAAGAACCTAGTATAATTTGATTTACTTGTTTCGATCTCGCTACCTAACACATCTAATCCATATAAATCAGCGGCTTTAATACTTGATACGCTAGCAATATCTGGGCTCTTATTTTCCATTACTTGCATTGCACTCAGCGCAGTATCCTCAGTTTCTACAAGTTTTATAGAAGGATACTTTCTTAGATATTTCAAACATTGATTCAAAGCCATTGGGTGAGAATGTACCTCTTTTATATCTTCGATTCTTGTTCCTGGATACGCAAGTAGATTATGTTTTATCCTAAGATATCTTTCTCCAACAATCCAAAATCCGTACTCTCTCATTATTCGATAATTCTGAAGAATCGTACCAGCTATTGAGTTTTCGATGGCCATGACTGCTGCATCAACTTCGCCATCAGCTAACATCTTTGCTAAGATGTCAAAAGAATCAGCAGGCACACTTTCAATTGCACTACTAAAATATTGATGGCAAACTTCATCGTGAAAGCTGCCTGGATAACCTTGTATTGCTATTTTTCTATTTTTTCTCATTCTAATACTTATAACAAAAGCCCAATTCAAATTTTGATTGGGCTAAGTAAAAAAAATCCTAAATTTTAACTGCCCCACCACAAGCGGATGGAGCATTCGCCATAATTTTCTCAAGCTGAAGCTCGAAAATTGGAATTTTTTTTTTGGCAAGGCGTTTTTATGAAAAAACATCTTACTTATAACCCGATGCAAGCATCGGAGAATTTAACGATTTAATTTTCAACTAAGAATACATATAAATTAAGCCCTATCTTTTAAATAGAAGAAACTCCAGTAGCATGTAAAGTATGACTTAGTCATTGTTATTATTATTAAGTTTGAAAAGAGAATTCGAAAACAAAAAAGGACATGAATTACTTCAGGTCCTTGTATTATTTATTTAAAATCTAACAATATAGTTCCTGCTCCTATTCGCTAAAATAGAACCAGAAATAATAGTTGTTGAATGTAAATTCTCTTTTTATCATGCGGTAAACATATAGGTTTTATTTATAAAATGCTACTATTCCAAAAAATATTTTCAACATAAGTATATAATATTGAGACAGTTGCATAGGCAACAATATTAGTTTCTTTATATTTACCTTATAAATCATAACAAATATCAAATGAGTACACACCTATCTAGGTTTGATGAATCCAAAGAATTTTTCACAAATGAAAGATGTCACATTTTAGAAATGCTCGACAATCATAATTCTGCGAAACCGTTTTCTATCGCTCGAGCTAGAGTAGAACCTGGAGTAACAACAGCGTGGCATAGATTATCTGGCATCACTGAATACTACTACATCTTGAGTGGTCGTGGTATTATGGAAATTGATGAAGAAGAGGGCTTCTTAGTAGGAGTCAATGACATCGTTACAATCCCAGCAAATTCTGCTCAACGGATTCAAAACGTTGATACAGAGGATCTCATCTTCTTAGCGATTTGTAATCCACCATTTACTGATGCAAATTATGAGGATTTAGAAAATGTCTGATATCATATTTTCAACAGAAAGACTGAATGTAAGGCAACTAACTCTGAAAGATCTTAATGATTTCTACGAGATGCAGAGTAATCCCAGAGTAATGCTATATGTAAAACCTCCACTTACCTTTGAAAAATCTAAAGCTGAATTGATGAAATTTATTGCCTACTATAGTAATCCTGACAAATTCTATAAAATCTGGGCTGTAACTAAAAACACCAACAATCAATTCGTAGGAATCTGTGGCATATATCAAAATCAAAAATCTGAATATGAAATTGCTTACAGACTGACCGAATCTGCTTGGGGAAATAAATATGGAAGCGAAATAGCAGCATCCTTGATTCATTATTCACAATCAAAACTCAATTTAAAGCATTTGGTTGCATACGTCTATAAAAAGAATATCCCTTCAGTAAAAATTTTAGAAGAGCATATGAATTTCGTTGAGGAGTTAATACTTGATCCTAAGGAAAAAATTGGATTAAAATATTCGATTGAAAAGCGATAGAGAAACTTGAATATTTACAACTGCGCATCCACTTCTAGTAAATCTTCCTCATCTACATTCTTGTATAAGCTCATTACTTTATTTTTAGCAGCTGCTCGGACATCTTCGTTTATATAGCATGCGATCGTAACAAGGCCAAAACTTAATACTCCGATATCATCTGTAAAACCAAGTAAGGGTGTCAAATCAGGAATAGCATCTACTGGAGAAAGTAAATAAGCCAATGAACCGAGAATTATGTTCTTTGCCCATCTAGGTGTCTCTGATCTATTATATGCATAAAAAAGCAACATAGCAGAATAGCTGATCTTTACCCCAACTGTATTTAATCGTACCTTGAGAAAATGAACCAGTTTCTTAATTGGATCCTTACTATACTTATTTTTTCTGCATTTCATTATAAGATGCTATTGTTACCATTAAAAACCTAATGTACACTCAAATGGTTTCAGAAGTGCTAAAAAATCGACGAGTAATACATAATTAGAGGTTAACCACTCCACCAATACACATCACGATAAATCAAAAATTGATATTTAGAAATAGTATTACACATCAATTGTAGTCCAGGATGTTTATAAATCTAAGTTTAATTCAAGAATTATTTTATTTCCGAGATCATTCCAATAATAAATAATTACCCCAGACCCAACCTTCTTTATCAGCGTATCTAATCTTACACCATTTTCCAGTTTCACCATCAAGAACAAGAACTTCTTCATCAAAGTAAAGAATCTTTACAGCGCTACTATCGGGAATCTTTATCACTACATCCGAAGATAGATTAGGTTGCGAACGTAGGTTTAGTTCATTGGCTGTAGTATTAACAATTGCTGTACGATATGGACTTTTATTTTCTAGTTCTTCTATAGTGTTAGATAAACTATCAATCAAGAGTGATTTCTTATCTATAATTAATTTTAACTGTGCCTTATTTGGATTTGGTGACTCTTTACCTAAGACCCAAGCATATAAATCTCCTGTTAAAGCTATCGGGCTTTTGTCTTTGATACTTGCTAGAATAGACCAAGCAGTCACAACAAAAAATAACACGGGCAAGATATACTTACCATTGTTATTTTCTCTTCTTCTTTTTTTTTTATTTCTATACCCCATATTCCCCATTCAGACTATATCAGCCTGATTTGGATACAAATGTACTATACTTTTGCCAATTCTCCCTTTAGATAATTAATAACATCTATCTCTATACTATCTACTCCGCACATCTCAGACAAATAGAAACTAATCCAGTCACCTAAATTTACTAGGTATATCATTTTCTCGGGTAATGACACACCCTTTGAGTACACTTCAATAACGGATCCAGACAACTTTGATATGATATTTTTACTAATCTCTATGCGAGTTGAATTTCTTTTGAAATCGTCTTTGTTACGTAAGAATAATACCGCTAAATCTTTTCTCTCATTTTTCCAACCTACAAGTTCATTATGATTCATTTCTGGAATAACATTATGCCAACAAAGCAACTTTGAATTTTCATTGATCTGCTGCCTTAGTCTTACTGCTACGCTTTCCATTCTATCTGTAGTGTAGATTACTACGGTCTTGCCATGTAAGGTCTTTGCGATACTAAGTGCTTCTTTTTTAATGTCGTCTTGATCATACTTTATCACATTTATAGCCGTCTTAATCTGACTTGATATTAAAGTAGAAATAAGTCCAAATTTTTGTAAAATAAATACCTGTTGTACTAAAGAAAAACCCAAACATGCTCTTGGTGAAGGCCAGCCACTAGGGACTTCTATAAAGTCATATCCTGATTCTTTAGCTCTTGAAATTATCTTTCCTCCTGACGCAACACAAACTATTTTTGCTCCTGTTTTCTCTATCACATCAAAGGCACTTAACGTTTCTTCAGTATTTCCCGAATATGAAGATATAATTGCAAGTGTATTCTCATCTACATACGATGGAATACTGTATCCTTTATTTACTAAGTATGGGACTTTGCATTCATCCGCTACCATATCCGCTACAAAGTTTCCTCCTATTCCGGAGCCGCCCATTCCTGCAACAAAAACTTTATTGATCACACTTTCTGGGTCAGACAGTTTCGCTTCTCTTCCTATTTCCAAAGCTTCTGCCAACTGAGCTGGAAATCTTTCTATCAACTTATCCATCATATTATTCTGTATTTTTGTTATTTGAATTAAGCTATCTGACCGCTAAATAATAAAGTCTGTTCTTTATTGTTGCAATAATATATATAATATTTTTATAATACAACTTATGTATTTTTAAGTAATACCTAAAACAAAATGTCAAATCACCTAGACTTAGGCAAAGAAGGAGAAGAAATCGCGGCTAATTTTTTAGCACAAAAAGGATATGAAATTCTTGAAACCAATTGGCGGTATCGCCGATCTGAGATAGACATCATTATTAAAAAAGATGATATACTCATATTTGTAGAAGTAAAAACAAGATCAGATGATTACTTCGGCAGACCAGAATCTTTTGTCACAGATCGAAAACGAGCACTAATGATTGATGCAGCTAATGCATATATGGAGCAAATTGATCATAATTGGGAAATTCGGTTTGATGTAATTGCCATTATTTATCACAATCCTGCACATCAGACGATTGATCATTTTAAGGATGCATTTTTTCCTGGATTGTAATTTTGGTTTTTTAACGTAATACATGAGAATATACATAGGGACATAAAAATAGACATAATACTCCCCTCATATAAATTGGTGTATTGAATTACACAAAGATAAAAAAATAACCCCTTCCCTCAATTGGCTATTAAATGTTAAAATGATCCGAATTAACATTAAATCAACAATTTACCTATTACAATAAATTATAATATGTATATTTGTCTTTCGATGCTATTTGATTAATCTCAGATTAGCACCTCAAATTAAAAAAGAAAACTACAATCCAATGGCTAAGATATTAATCGTAGATGATGATAAAGGTATCCGTAATACACTGCGTGAGATACTTCAGTTTGAAAAGTATGCTGTAGATGAAGCAACAGATGGGCTTGACTGTCTGGTAAAAATCAAACAGAACAAGTATGATGTCATCATCATGGATATCAAAATGCCAAAGATGGATGGCATGGAAGCAATCGAAAGGATTCAAATATTAAGCCCTGAGACGCCTGTTGTCATGATCTCTGGTCACGGAAATATTGATACAGCTGTAGAGGCTGTAAAAAAAGGAGCGTTTGACTTTATCTCTAAGCCACCAGACCTTAATAGACTGCTGATCACTATCAGAAATGCAATGGACAAATCTGAGCTGATTGATGAAAAAAATACACTTCAGAAAAAAGTATCCAAAAAGGGTAAAAAGGTACAAGAAATTATAGGCAAAAGTAAAGCTATAACAGCGATCAAAGATACGATCGAACGCGTCGGCCCTACTGATGCTAGAGTCCTAGTTACTGGACCAAATGGATCTGGAAAAGAATTGGTTGCAAGATGGCTTCACGAAAACAGTCCTAGAAAGGAAAATAATATCATTGAAGTTAATTGCGCTGCTATCCCTTCAGAATTGATAGAAAGTGAATTGTTTGGTCATGAAAAAGGATCGTTTACATCAGCTCATAAACTTAGAATCGGAAAATTCGAATTGGCTAATAATGGTACGTTATTCCTTGATGAAATAGGTGATATGAGCTTATCAGCGCAAGCTAAAGTGCTTCGTGCACTGCAAGAAAATAGAATCACTAGAGTTGGTGGAGACAAAGAAATCCAAGTAAATGTCAGAGTAGTTGCTGCCACTAATAAAGATCTTGAATCGGAAATTAGAAAAGGAAAATTTAGAGAAGATTTATATCATAGACTTGCTGTAATTCCAATCAAAGTACCTGCATTAAATGAAAGAAGAGATGATATTCCAGCATTGATATCACACTTTATTGAAGGAATTTGTAACGAATATGGTACTCCAGTAAAAAAGATAGATACTGGTGCTATCAAAGATCTCCAAAAAGTAAACTGGACTGGAAATATCAGAGAATTGAGAAACGTAGTGGAAAGACTTATCATCTTAAGTGGTAAATCAATCACAAAATCTGATGTCAGTTCTAATGTTTTTTCTGCTGACACAAAGAGACACAACTATAGTGAATTATTTGATAAGTTTGACAATCTAGAAAGTTTAAAAGCTTACATGACTGTTGAATGGGAAAAGCACATGGGAATATTAGCGTAATCAATCGACTAATTAAAAATAATAAGTTTTAGAAAGCATCTGGCTATACATGTCAGATGCTTTTTATTTTAGTTAAGTGCTTACTTTGCTCCTCTAATCTTCTACATAAAAAAACGAGTGTTGTTGCGCATCGGGTGTTTTCTTCGGAAAGGCATGGTCATAGGTGGCTTTGCAAAGAGAAACGCCTAAGTTCTATGAATCGCTATTGTCGAAGGTTTGCGCTAGTAAGCGCTGGAGACCAAACCAAAATGAACGACCAGCGCATTCACCACCGTACGTTTGCTTCATCGAAACAAGCCACACTGGGGCGAGCGAAAAATTCAATTGAAAAATATTACCTCGTATTTACGCACAATCATTGGAAAAAAGGTGAATTGTTCAGTAGTAAATAACCAAATAACTATACTATTAAAGGATTTGCAGTACTACGATTTATCCATAAATTAATATGACTAATAATCTACCTACCTAATACAAAGGAAGAGATGGAGATTTAGAGAAAAAGAGATCATAAGACCAAGCCTAAACGCTTTGTATAAGGAGATTTATGTTCCATATGGAATATGAATCGATCTATTCGCTCATCTCGAAATCTCAAATTCTATGTATCTCAAATTCTTCATTGGCAAACGTAACAATTAAATAAAGGGCTCTATTAATATCTTACCCACAACGCTCAAAATAGTATCTAAATTAATAACCAACTTCAACAGAATCCAAAACTTTAATCTCTCCATTATTGATCACCGCTGGTATCGGCGATAGTGCTTTTATACTTATCTTAGAAAGAGACAATTCTACATTAGGCATTATATTGAATGTAGTGTTATTACTATAGATTTGAGTTATATCAATTCCATTACCTCTAATATGAAGGTTCTTATCGAAATTGATAGTCCCAGTGGTCAATGTAATTTGATTATTATCCACAATATTTAGAAACCGAATTGTGTCTTCTGGACAAGCTAGCGTTACTAAATCTCTAAATGACGATGGGTCCGAATCCGTAACATTACTTACCCAGTGCGTTTGAGGGATATCTGATCTATCAGTCAGTGCGAGAGATTTCACATCACTATGCATCCAAAAACTGTAGGTTACATATCCATCACCACCATCAGTCTCATCTTCGATTACTATGTCAGCATTAGCGATGATAGTGACTCCAGTACTTTCTATATCGATATTATCATTGTGAACTCCGAGTATATTAAGTGTATTAAAATCTGTCCAGTCATCGATTTCTGATTCTTTGAAGAACAATTTAATTTGTATTGAGTCAGTAACATTTTCAGTTGCAATATTGAACACCTTAGTTCCTCTAAGCTTACAGATAGATGTAACTTGATCGACATTAGTATCATTGTCAGATATTTCTATTGAAGTACATCCGAGATCATCACCTGCGTCTTGGACTATTGCTATTACTTCATTATCATTTTCAGAAATGAATCCAACCATTTGACCTTCAGGCACATCAGCTTCCATCGAATCTCCAATCTCAGATTCTATTTCTAATCCTTCACCAGATACGATCACATTATCAAACATAAAACTATATGCACTTCCATTCAGGGCATCATTATACCATGTATATCCTAGATAAAAGTTTGAATTATCCAATTGCGGCAACATCATAGAAAATGTGTCAGAAACAATAATTGTTCCTCCTGAATTAGCCTCACCTACAAACAATTCAATTTCTTCCCATTCAAAGCCATCATAACTGACTTCAAAAGTTCCAAAATCAAAAATTGCTTCAGGGTCTACTAAATCTCTTTCTCCACCAACAGAATAAGTAAAATTTACTGCTACATTCTTCCTTCCAATAGCATTGATCTGTGGGGATTTTAACCTAACATGTGATTCCACAACTTGAGAATATGTTGGCACATTTGAAGATGGATTATACGAAATATGAGCTTCATTGGTATCGAATGCATCAATAAACCACTCATTAAGCAAGGAAGCAGGATTGACCAATTCTTGTTGCCATGAATTATCATTTGTAGAGAAATCTTCTGCTAATAATGTATCTAAACCTCCAATAGCTGGAATGCCATCATCATCAAAAATCAAAATGGTATCCGAGTCAGAAAATCCTCCTCCCGTTATATTTATTATAATTGTATCTGTACTTTCTATAATTTTATCATCATTGACCAGGATTTTTATTGATTTTTCTTCTGTTCCATTGAATGTCAAAGTATTGAAACACAATTCGTAATCTTCGCCTTCTATTGCATTGCCTGACGTAGTTATATTTATTGTAGCACTTGACATATACGAGAATACAGAAAGATTTATCTCGGTTGCTGCCGCACAGCTTGGATCCATGCTAGTTTCAATCATGCTACTCATATTGAATTGATTGAATTCTACAGTAGCCAAACAAGATCCAAAATCAGGACCAACACCTACTCCATACCATGCTCTTATAGTTTGCTCTACTTCATTACTGCAAGGACCATATAATGACCGTGCAACATCGATAGACGCAGCTCGCATGTCAATGAATTTAGAATTTGGAGATAATAATAAGTTGGCTCCAAAGATTATTTTCTCTGACTTTCTGAATCCGATACCCGTAACCGAGTAAGTATCATTTTTATCATTGATTTCATCATCAAAGGCCGGTTTATTCAATCCAGGACTCATTGCTTGACCAGATCCTTCTGTAAGAAGATAAAACCATTTATTAAGAACACCACTATTAAAATGAACCCCACAAAAATCATTTGCAACACTTGGAGACGCGCAATCTGGGTCTTGCCACCATGTGCCTGCACCATATGTATCAGGATTGTTTTCAGCTGGTGGATGATCCATCCATCTTATTGCTCTTGCTCCTGGCTCATCAAATAATCCACCATCTCGCTCATCTATTTGTTCCCCTATTGCCCAAGTCACATAATCAAGTGTGCCGTCAATAGAATCAAGTACATAGCTCTCTGTTGCAGCTGCCCAAATATCAGACAAACCTTCATTCATTGCTCCAGATTCTCCAACATAGACAAGGTCCGAAGTAGAAGTGCATATGGCGTGACCAATCTCATGTGCGCACACATCAAGAGACACCAATGGACCAAACATGCCACCAGGGTTTGTTCCATCTTGATATGCGCCATCACCGTATTTCATAATCATTCCATTCCATGATGCGTTTTCATGTGAAAGACCATGATGAACATATGAGTATAGAGGAGCTCCATCATCATCATAGCCATATCTATCGTGTATGTCTTTCCAATATCTTGCTACTGTGGCAGCTCCCCAGTGGGCATCCAATGCGATGTCATCATTTCGCACCTCGTCACATTGTTCTGATATATACGTCGGGCAACATGTATGCAAAGTCCCGTCAAATGGTACTTTTCTATGTTCATTAGAATTCCAAACATCATCTCCAAATTCCGCTATTGTCTCATTGGTATCAGTAAGACATGGATCAAGTTCATCTCCGTCAACAATAGAATCTGATAAGGCAACTATAGCTGGTGAAGATATCGGAAGACCTCCTAATCCTTCTAAACTTCTAGTTTCGCAAAGTACATTACTGATAGCTTCGTTTCCTTTCAATTCATACAATGCGCCAGGTGGTCCCATTATTTCATTCGTTGGAAATGATCGATTGCCTGAATATCTAGTATCCCCGCTACCATGTTTTAATTGAGGGTCTCTCAATAAAATTCTCGCATCCGAAGCACTAACATAAACTCTGTCTCTAAATTCTGGAATTACTGATTCTATTGTAAAAAGATAGGCTAATTCTAAATTCTGAGATTCACCATAGTAGTCTTTTACAAAAACCAATTCTCCTGATGGATATTCATTTACAAGGACTTCTTGCAGTTTTCTATACTGTGAAGATTCCGGAGCATACTTAGATAGTAATTCTTCTGTTGATTCCCATCCATAAAGAGTACTGCCAAGCGTAGGCAGAATGTAGTCCAAAGCCTCTTGCTCTGAAAGTAATTTATTCTTGTTTATTAATTTACTATTATAGTGCTCAGCATGAATAGATTCTATTTTATTATTATTAATTAATACAGTGTAATTACCATGAGGAACTTTTATTTCATCTATATATCTTATGTATCTCTCAACTATAATAATTGGAGTTAAGCTAGTTGAATTTTTTAGCACCAATTCATCTTTTTTGATATTAAATACAGACGAAATAGCATCAATTGATTCCATAGAATTTCGTCTGTCATTTTGATCAAAGTTGACCTGCGCAGGCGTTGACAAGTCATCAGACATTCTGATATTTTTATCTATTGCATTGCTACTAGATTGTTTCTGCGAATAAGAAACTGATGATACTATCATTGCAATAAAAAGAAAGAGTGTTTTCATGCTATTTATTTTATTGATTGATTGCTACTAGAAAGGAGCAATCAAATCATTTCGTCTATGTATAAAATGTCAACTGACCAGATTTTGTCTATACGCCTTTTGAACCATTTCGCCTCTAGAGTTTACTTGAAGTTTACCATAAATACTTCTAATATGTCTCTTCACTGTATTCGGACTAATAAATAATTTTTCCCCAACTGTCCTGTAATTATCACCATCACACAACAATTGTAATACTTCGTTTTCTCTCGAAGACAATATCTCTTGGGGATCCTCTTTGAAAGAACTGATGACTAATCTTGCTATGTTAGAACTCATTGGAGCGCCACCATCACACACTTCTTGGATTCCTCTTATTAGTTTTTCAGATCGTAACCCTTTTACTAAGTAACCATTAGCTCCACTTCTTAATGAATTGAATATTAAGTCTGCATCCTCTCTTACAGTCAGCATTACTATCGGCAAATTACTATTCAGTTTCCTAATTCGTTTGACACATTCTATCCCATTCATTTGCGGCATATCAATATCCATTAGTATCACATCTACAGAAGAAAATGCTAACTCATTCACTGTCTGTTGAGATCCCTCATACTCTCCAACACATAACATGCCTTCAGTATCATTAATTAGAGATTTGTACATTTCTCTTAATTCCAAGTCGTCTTCTACTATTACTACTTTTATCATAACTAATTTATTTCATTATTTAAATCAACAAATTAATGATCAATTATATAAATTGAAATGACCTATATGGGCCATTTTAATTATTTTTTAGAAGCTGGTCACCTTCTAAAAAAATCTAATATTTTGGAGAGGGGTATGCGTGGAAAAAAATAATAACCTATAAATCAACTTTTAAGATTATCGAAGTTCCTTTTCCTGGATGACTTTGAATTGTTAAATTTCCATCAATTTTTTGAGCTCTAGAAATCATATTATTCAATCCATTAATTCTCTTCAGATTTTCAATATCAAATCCAATGCCATCATCACTAAGTTCAAATATCCAATTATTACCTATATTATTATAGGAAAAGTTGATCTTTTTAGCGCTTGCATACTTTATTATGTTGGTTATTGCCTCTTTCATGATCAATATGAAGTGTCTTCTTACATTATTAGGCATATTGACATCAGATAATCCATGTTCTATTGGTTTCATATAAAAACTCATATCTGAATACTCAAAAGTTTCATTTGCAAAGTCCATAAATCTTCTCAATGTTTCGCCAAGGCTATCCTTTCCAGGGTCAAGTACCCAAATAAAATCAGTCATACCTAATCTGAGATCTTGAATGTTATCTTGCAATTTCTCCAATGTAGGTTTCATTTCTGAATCTTTGAGTGTTCTCAATACACGATCTGTAATGAGTGATATTCTGGTTATTTTGTTTCCAGCTTCATCATGAAAATCTTGAGCAAGCTTTTCTCTGAATACATTTCTTTCATTTTCTCTTGCAGAAGCTATTGCCAAAGTCCTTGATTTTTGAATTCTAGAAATCATAAATAGCAGACTTACCAATCCAATAGCATAGACAAGATAAGCCCACCAAGATTTCCAAGGTGGTGTTGCGATCTCTAATTTGACAGACTTTTCTTCTGTAATCACCCTTCCGTTGAGATCTGTCAGTCTTACTTTAAATGTATATTTGCCATGAGGTAATTTTGGATATGGAGCATAATTTCTATCTTCTGCATCCACCCAATTTTTTTCAAGTCCATCCAGCATATACTGATATTGGATTTGCTCAGAATTGTTAATTCCCAAAGCTGCATATTTAAAAACAACGGAATTCTGATTATAACCAAGTTCAATATTATCAATCTCATTAATTGATTTTGGCAATGAGTAAATTTCTGGATCTGTATTACTTATACCAACCACTTTATTGAATAACTGAAACTCTGTGAATGCGATTTTCGCAGAAATCTTATGATTAGCGATCTTGGTAGGATCAAATACAGTAACACCTTCAACTCCTCCAAATAGAAACAAGCCCGAAGAATGTTCTAAATAAGAATGTTGATTGAATTCAGTATTTGCTAGTCCATGGGTGGTATTGTAATTTGATACATGTAGGCTTTTGTTCCCTAAGTTTATTTTGCTAATCCCAGCATTAGTGCTTATCCACAAGTTTCTATTATCATCTTCTAGTGCTGCATAGATTACATTATTAGGCAACCCATCCAATACGTTCACTTTTGTAAAACTGCCATCAGGTTCTAGAATATTAATGCCCTCCGTGGTACAAGCTATTAACCTGCCATCACTGTAAGATTGGGTTGACAATACCATATTGGCTGATATACTCGATGGGTTTTTGCTATCCATTTGATTACAATCAAATTTCTCTGTCAGTATATTGAACTTACACAATCCTCCATTTGCAGTAGATACCCAGAGAAAATCTGGTTCATTTTGATACAGCCTAAAAACATATGGATGAGACAAGCCATACGATGCATCATAAAATTTTAGACTTTGATTACTTGGATCAAATTTAATTAATCCTTTTCCTCTGGAAGCCAACCAATATTGACCACGATTATCCTGAAATACTTGATTGACACCGTCTCCTCCCAATTGTTCTACAACTTTGGGATAATTAGTCCATTTCCATTTCCCATTTATTTCTGAAATTTTAGAAAACCCATTTGTCCTGTAAGCCAACCAAAGATCATCATTGTTATCAGCAGTAATATTTAAAGTATAACTACTACTCATATTTGGTGTATTGCTTGGATTGTGGCAACTTCCTTCCCAATTATCTATATTGGAGTCATAGGTGAGATGCATAAGGCCATCTCTGCTACAAACCCAGATGTCACTATTTTTATCCTCTGCCATACCTAATACAGTGCTGCTACATTCAGTGCCATCATAAATTTTTCTAAGAGAAGTAAAATCAGGTGATTTGTTAGAAAATTGATGTATTCCTTTTCTTGTTGCTGCCCATATAATTTCATCATTTAGGGCATAAAGATCATGGATGAAATCACTTTTTAATCCAGAAAGATTTAAGTCATCTTTAGATTGCCATTCATATGCTTTATTTTGATTGTAGTAACCAATTCCGGTATTTGTTCCTACATACCAATTTTCATTGCCAATCAACAATATAGTATTGATGGTTTTATCACTAATTTGGTTTTCAAAAGTAGCTTTTCTTTTATTGTAAATAAACAAACCTTGATTAGTGCCCACATATATTCTATGAGCTTTCCCTGCGACTTTGTATACAATCAAGTTTTGTTTGTTCAGAATTGTGTCCCAAGAATTTGATTTTAAATTGAAATTCAATAGACCTTCGTTTGTTCCGACCAATACATCTTTGTCTTCTGATACATATAGATCATTTATAAAATTAGTTTTAGAATCATTTTCAGTAGAAAGATTTTTTAACATTTTTGAATATATGTTAAATTTGAATAGTCCATTTTCACTACCAATTAGTAATAAGCTGTCATTATACATTTCTAAAGAATGAACAGATTCGGCACCAGTCTGCAATGGGTAAGAATAAAATCTTTCAAGTTTTCGATCCCACATTACTAATCCGCCTCCAAAAGTACCCAGCCATAGATTCTGATGATCATCCTCAACGATAGTTTTTACATAATTATTAGGCAAGGTGTATTCGCCTTCTGAGTTATATCGAAATACTTTAAAACCAAAACTATCATATCTTAATAAGCCATCCTGTGTACCTACCCAGATGAAACCTTTAGAATCTTTTAGTATAGTATTTGTAAATGAATGTGTGAGTTGAGAAAAATGTAATTGCTGTTGGGCCTGACTTTTTTCCTGCAATAAAATGCAAACTAAAAAAGTAAAACAAAAGATAATATAATTGAACTGGTTATACAAAAAGAGAATTTTTAGAATTCATTTGAGATTCATATTTACGCTATAATACAAATAAGAATCATTTATTAATAATGAATTAATCAAAATTAGCGAAATGACCCATATGGGTCATTGTGAACAAATTCCAAAGATCTAAATTAGCGTAAGTAAAAATCGTAAAATTTACGTGATAAAAACTAAAGCTAATTAATTGCAAATATTCTGATTTTAATTGAAGAATGAAAAATCGAATAATGACCTGATAGGTAAAAAAACACCACCCATAAGTGAAAAAGATGAATTAGCTGAGTGTCCGTATCATAAGACATAACGCTATGTTATGAAATACAGAGTACTGGCACTACAAATTAACCACACTCTATGAGCGAAGGTTCGTTGGAGATTTTGTAACCACAATCTTTTATGTTATGAGAAATTTATTAACCACAACTTTATTCCTTATATTCATTTTATTCAACGCAAATGCACAACCTTGTTCTGGTTTAGGAGGCACTCAGAATGGGAATGATATTATTTTTTGCGCTTCTTCTGACCCTCTCACACAAACTGTACTTGACATACCTGCTGGCAATTATGTTAGAGTATATGTCTGTAGTTCCAATACCTATACTTTTACAACATGTAGTAGTACGTATGTTGGTAATACTGAAATTTCAGTTTTAGATGAATTCGGGGCAGTAATTACAGGTGCAGCAACTGATTATGTAAATGCCAATTCTTGTGGGATTACAGGCAACGATGAGACACTAATATGGACTCCTCCAGCTGCTTACAGTGGTGGTGGATTCGTCCAAGTAGTTGTAACGCAATATGACAATGTCCTTTTAAATCCTTGCCAAACGGTGGGCAGTCCTTCAGATCTAGAAATTACTGCTTCTGGCACTTGTGCTCCGACTGGTTCATGTTGTGAATCACCAGTATTTGTAAGTTCTAGTACTTACTCTACAGGTGTGATTAACACATGTAGTTTCGGTGACTATTATGATGCGGCAACAGTATCCAGTTGTACAGACAATGATTTTTATATGAATGGTAATGATTATGTAATTGAGTTTACGCCCCCATCAACTGCAGCATACGAATTTAGTATGCCAACAGCAGATAACAATTTTGGCTATTTTGTCCTAGATGGTTGTCCTTCTTCTAATCCAAGTTGTATAACAAATAATGGATCATTTACTGGACCACCAACTGCTTTAAATGTAGAGCTAACAGGAGGTGTGACATATTATGTTGTTATTGGCTCAAATCCTGCGGCTGTACCAGACGGAATACAATGTGGAAATTTTAGTTTAGAAATAAATCCATCTCCTCAAGGTGCTATTTGTGCTGATCCTGTTATAATTTCTGATGGTCCATTTCCTCAGAATATTTCTGGACAAACAACATGTGGTTTAGGTAATGAATATTCAACATCTAATTGTGCTGAAAATAATTATCTTACTGGAGATGATATGATATTTACTTTTACGCCTTCCTCAGGAGGGTGCTACTCTGTGAGTGCTGTAGCTCCTGGGTATACAGGAATTACAATATTAGATGATTGTCCAGATTCTGGTGGAACCTGTATAGGGTTTGTTGGAACATCTGCAGCAGACCCTTCCATCGATGTTACATTTACGGCTGGAGTTACTTATTATATCGTAATTTCGACATTTCCAACTCCTGATTGTGTTGCTTTTGACCTAACAATAGATCAATGTCCACCTGGTGCTATATGTTCTGATCCTTTCATCATACCTTCTTCACCATATACTATGACTGGAGGAACGACATGTGGGTTTGGAAATGATTATATGACCTCCCCTTGTGGAGATAACTTATTTATTGAAGGTGAAGATTATGTAATGGAGTTTACCCCATCGAGTGCTGGATGTTATACCCTTGATTTTACAAATACTGACACTTACTTAGGGATATTTGTTTGGAATTCATGTCCTTCATCTGGCGCAGCTTCTTGTGAAGGTTTTGCTGGATCCACTACTAACGCTACGACTCTTGATGTATATCTAGAAAGTGGAACACCATATTACTTTATAGTGTCTACAGACCCTAATCCTGATTGTACAAATTTTGACTTTAATCTTTCAGAATGTGCAACTGATGGAGAAGATTGCAACTCTCCTTTGACTTTGGTAACTGGAGCTTCTCAAGCTACATCTACATGTGGTATGGGAGACAACTATGATCAAAGTGATGCATGTGGTAGTACATTTATGAATGGTGATGATATAGTATTTAATTTTACACCTAGTGCTGATGGTTGTTATGATTTCGTTTTATCTGGAGCTTCAGAAGCCACTGCAGATTTCGGACTGTTTATTTTAGATAATTGTCCAGATAATGGCTCTGCTATTTGTGAAGCTCAAGGTTCTGGATCTGCAAGTACACCTACAGTTACTGCAAATCTACTTTCAGGCATGACTTATACAATAGTTGTTGCTTCTAGTATTTGTTCCGATTTTACGATAGTGGCAAATAGTGTTTCATGCCCAGTTGGTTCTAATTGTTCCAATCCTGCTATAGTCAATTTGGGAGCAAATGGAGCTTTTGATACTAATGGAGCGGGAGATGATTATGAAACAACTGATGCTTGCGGAGGAGATTATCTAGGAGGTACGGACTTCGTGATGAATTTTACACCAGCAGCTGATGGTTGCTACAATTTTACGACTAGTGCAGGTATAGGAGCTAATCTTGCCGCTGATATAGGACTTTTTATCCTTGATGGCTGTCCTGATGTAGTTGGTTCAAATTGTCTTTCATTTGATGAGGTCATGGATGGATTTCCAATGACGGATGCATACTTAGTTGGAGGTGTTACATATACTATAGTAGTAGGCGTTGTAGAATTTACAGGCCCTCTTGTGGCACCAAGCAACACTATATTCGATTTAGCCATTTCTACTGGAGGAACAAACTGTCCAGAAGGTATAAATTGCGGAAACCCAATTGTTCTACCTGGGACTGGGTTATATTCAGACTTGACAAATTGCGGATTTATTAGTGATTATGATAATACTGATGGTTGTATGGACGTGTTTATGGTGGGCGAAGAGACAGTATTTACCTTTACACCAGGTACAACCGATTGCTATGATATAAATACTAGTGCAACAGCAACTTCAGATCCAGCAAATGATGATATTGGATTGTTTGTCTTGACAGATTGTCCTGATATACCAAGTGCTGATTGTATTCTAACTGAAACTATGGAAAATGGATTTCCTTCAGGTTCAGTTCAGTTGACAGCTGGTGAAACATACTATATAGTTGTCTCTGCTGTTGATATTATCGGAGTCAATGTTTTCACTGATTGTGCAGATTTTAATTTAGAAATAGTTGGAGGGTCCTCAACATGCCCAAGTGATTGTAATAATGCTGATGAAATTTTCTTTGGAACCAATCCAGGTTTTACAAGTTGTGGATCAGGAGATGATTATCAAGAGGAGGATGTCGCAGCTTGTGGTAATCCCCTTGATTATTACTTGAATTCAGAAGAAAGTGTAATGACATTTACTCCAGGTTCTTCGGGATGCTATATATTTGAAACCAGTAATGGGTCAAATCCAGACGCAGATCCAGCATTATTTATATTCGATGATTGTCCTGATCAAGGACCAAATTGTATAGCGATTGGAGTAGATGAAAATGGGATGCCTGCAATTACTGCAGAATTGATTGGGGGAGTAACATATTATGTAGTTTTTTCAGCAATAGAAATTATAAGTAGTGGCCCAGGTGTTACATTTATGGCAAGTTGTACAGATTTTGATATTGAAATATCTTCTTGTCCTCCTTCAGCGCCTGTCCAGGATTGCAATGGTGCAATTGCTGTTTGTCAGGATTCTTATTCATATTCAGATGGATTTTTGGGAGGTGGTTTTAATCCAGATGAAACGCCAGCTGGATCTTGCCTTGTAAATGGTGAACTTAATAGCGTTTGGTTTACAGTTAATGTTGAAGATCCAGGAGATTTGAGCTTTCTGATCACTCCAAACGATATCTCAGATGATTATGATTTTTCTGTTTTTGATATCACAGACAATGGATGTGATGGAATCTCAGATGGTTCAAGTCCTCAGTTAAGTTGTAATTTTTCAATCTCCGCTGGAGTTACAGGAACAGCTGGTCCTTCAATGACTGGCTCTCCATTGAATAACCAAGGAGCGGATGGGGCATTATTAAATCCTTCATTAGATGTAGCAGCTGGACAAACAATTGTAATTATAGTGAGTAATTTTAGTACTTCACTATCTGGTTTTGATATAAATTTTAGTTCATCAACAGCCAATATTGTAGATACTACACCACCAGATTTTGATAATATAACATCTAGTCCTTCATGTGATGATACTACATTGGATGTCGTATTTGATGAACCGATTATTTGTACAACTATTCTAGATTGTGATTTCTCAATTACTTTTCCTGATAATACTGTGCACAGTTTAAGTTCATTATCAAGTGCTGAATGTGATTCAGGTAATTTTGGAACAGATTTTACATTTGAAAGCAGTGATCCTTTTAATCAAAATGGTACATATACAGTAGTTCTAGGAAGCGGTTGTAGTGGAATTGAGGACAATTGTGGCAATGTACAAGACAACACAACTATCACATTCGAGGTTTCTGATTGTAGTGCATGTATGATTGATATGATAACACCGACAGATGCATCATGTGGTAGTTTAGATGGAATGGCTGAAGTAACATTAAGTGGAGGTACAGCTCCGTATACAGTTGTAATCAACGGCATATCAGAAACAGGTCCAAGTCCAGTGACCGTAACAGGTTTACCTCCTGGAACATATGACGTCGATGTGACTGATGCTAATGGCTGTATGGTTTCTGGGACAGTAACTATTGGCCAACAAGAAAGTCCAACAATTGATATGGTTAGTACTATAAATGCCACTTGTGGAATGAGTAATGGGGAAATCGAGGTTACTGTCTCTGGTGGCACGACTCCATATATGGTTGATATTGGGTCAACTCCAATGTCTGGTAATGGACCTGTATTTACATTCGCTGGATTAAGTTCTGGTTCATTTGTACTCACTGTCACAGATGATAATAATTGTACCACAACTCAAAATGTTAGCGTCAGTAATACACCTGGACCTACAATAAGTGTAATCGTAACTGATGCAATATGTGGTCCAGATGGAGAAATAGAAGTGACAGTTTCAGGTGGTGCCGCTCCATTTGATGTAGATATTGGTGGAGGAAATACAATGTCTGGAAATGGACCTGTTTTCATTTTTACTGACCTATCGGACGGTCCATATACAGTGATTGTGACAGATGATAATGCATGTGCAACCGTAGAAAATGTGAATATTGCTCAATCTCCTGGGCCAATGATTACTGATATCTTAACTGCAAATTCTTCATGTGGTATGGACGATGGATCTGCTCAAGTCACAATTACAGGAGATTCACCTCCATTTGATGTACTCATCAATGGTATTACAGAAACAGGAACTTCTCCTGTGACAGTATCTGGATTAGGTGCTGGTACATACGATGTACTTGTAACAGATCAAAATGGTTGTACTACTACTGGATCTGTGACAATCTCAGATGATATGGGACCAACCATCGATATGGTCACTTCAACAGAGGCTTCTTGTAACAATTCAGATGGTACTGCAACCGTAACAATAACTGGAAACGGGGACTTTACTGTAACCATTGATGGACAAATGACTAGTGGCCCAAGTCCTGTAACAGTCACTGGTTTATCTGCTGGAACTCATGCCGTAGACGTTGAAGATGTAAACGGATGTACTACTTCAGGTACCGTAACAATAACCGAACAAGAAAGTCCAGTCATCGATATGATTGCCACAACCAATTCTACTTGTGGGAATGATGATGGAGAAGCTATAGTTACTATTTCTGGAGGAAGTCCAGATTATACAGTATTGATAAATGGAATTACTGAAATAGGAGCTTCTCCTGTGACAGTAACTGGATTAGGATCTGGTACTTATGATGTCTTAGTTACCGATGTAAATGGATGTACAGTCATGGGATCGGTAAGTATCTCTGATGATGCTGGTCCAACCATCGATATGGTCACTTCAACAGAGGCTTCTTGTAACAATTCAGATGGTACTGCAACCGTAACAATAACTGGAAACGGGGACTTTACTGTAACCATCGATGGACAAATGACTAGTGGTCCAAGTCCTGTAACAGTCACTGGTTTATCTGCTGGAACTCATGCCGTAGACGTTGAAGATGTAAACGGATGTACTACTTCAGGTACCGTAACAATAACCGAACAAGAAAGTCCAGTCATCGATATGA
>Ga0209187_1001378_pt1 | contig 28661 bp, 24 predicted proteins | sample BantaG_FD_187430 | JGI IMG/M metagenome (GOLD analysis project Ga0209187, IMG submission 187430) | Marine algal microbial communities from Bantry Bay, Ireland - BantryBay_4 metaG (SPAdes) (version 2) | ecosystem: Host-associated > Algae > Red algae > Unclassified | place: Bantry Bay, Ireland...
TCGCGGCCTATCACCAACTGGCCGATGCCACAGACGCCCCGCTGCATCTGGGCATTACGGAAGCCGGCGGCACGCGTATCGGCACGGTCAAATCCTCCATCGGTATGGGCAATCTGCTCTGGGCGGGAATTGGCGACACCATCCGCGTCAGCCTGTCTGCCGACCCCGTGGAAGAGATTAAAGTCGGCTTTGATATGCTTAAAAGCCTCGGCATCAGAACGCGGGGCGTGAACATTATTTCCTGCCCCAGCTGCGCCCGCCAAGGCTTTGACGTCATCAAAACCGTCCAAACACTGGAAGACCGCCTCGCCCATATCTCCGCCCCCATCACGCTCTCAATCATAGGCTGCGTCGTCAACGGTCCCGGCGAAGCCATGTTCACCGACATCGGCTTTACGGGCGGCTCAGCGGGCTATGGCATGATGTATCACGCGGGGAAGAAAACCGGGAAGACGGATAATGATGTGATGGTGGATGAGATTGTGGCGGCTGTTGAGGAGCGGGCGGCGGAGTTGGTTGAGGCGGCGGAAAGCGAAAACGCATTGTGAATATGCTGCAAAATTTGAAGCTTCACCAAATCATAAGACAGAATGGCTGGACTTCGCTAGATTTTGATTCCTCTGAAAATAGAACGCCCTTCGAGATTTTAAAAGACTTTCTCTCACAGATGGAGAAAGAAGAAATTGACTTTTGTTTAGTTCTGCTTTCCGACTATCTTATAATCAGAGAATACCGATCTAAAGCAGCAGAGGCTTTGAAGTTGCTAAGATCTAAGTATGGACATGGGGAATACTCATTTTGCTCTGTTCAAGATTTTGAAAATCCAGATAAAATTAAAAGCTCTCATACCCTAATTTATACTCTAGAGGCGGTGGCAGCTGAATTTTCAGACTTAATTGTGAAGCCTTACATAACGCCTCTGAATTCTCAGTTTCAGAACACCGTTGAAAAAAAGTTTTTTGTCGATGACTTTATCGGAACGGGCAGCCAGTTCTTGCAAATGATAAAGCACTTAAACAAAAAAAATATCAATACTGGATGCAAGAATGTTTTTGTTTTCGTTATTCAAGAAGACGGCCTAGTTGAGCTTCAAAAGCATGGCTTCGAGGTCATCTATCTATTTCTTCGCCCAAAAGCTTTAGCGTCCTTAAGTTTACAACCAGGGACGTGGTACAAGAAGGCATACCCTATGACGGAAAGAATAGCCAAAAAAATGCCAATGGATGGGATCCTAGCTTTGGGATATGAAGAGTCAGAAGCTACGGTTACAATGTCAAGAACGCCCGACAACACCCTAAGAATGTTTTCATCCGAAGGGGATAACAATTCATGGAAAGCGCCCCTTGCAAGATGACGAGCGAACAAAGGTTAGATTTTTTTATATTGAGGTCCGTTCTCTTTAATCAAAGTTTGCCGCTAAGTGTGTCTTACTTATACCAAGACGCCGAAGTTGTCTCGAGAGCTCAAGCTTTAATTTCCACAGATTATATTTACGAAATTGAAAGCAAACTAAAAATTACAAGAAAAGGTCGTAGGTACGTAAGTCAACTTAATAAGGGGGCGCTTCCTCCAATGATAGATATGGAAGAAAATTACTTGATTCCCGATGGTGCTTCCAATACTCGCTTAAGAGTTGAAAGGTCGGATATTAAAAGTATCTTTGTAAGAGTTAGTAGTAAGAGCTAGGGTTTACTTAGCTTTTGGGTGAGCGAGTCGTTCACCATGATTGGACTGCCAACGAGCCTCTCGTTGGAGTCAACATCTCAGCGGAGTTCGATCTCGACTCCAACGAGTGCGACAAGTCGCATCGGAAACAAGTTTCCGAGGATAATTAATTTTTGTAGCTTTGACATGACCTTTCAACATTTTTTACAGCCTAAACTTTCATTTCCCGTTCTCAGCGAAGTGGAAAACACTGCGCTCGAAAAGTATGAAGAACAAATTACTTTGAATGGCTGCCCTGTTATTTATAGCGTAAGTCACTTTGCTGCGCTGGTCGGACACACCGTAGATTTTATTTACGGCGTCACGAATAAGCCTTCTAAGTTTTACAGAACGTTCGCTATTCAGAAAAAGTCTGGCTTCGGAAGTCGGGAAATATCGGCGCCTTTGCCCAATCTCATGATTGTTCAACGCTTCATTTTACATAAAATTTTGAACCATATAAAGGTCGATGATTCGGCAAAGGCGTTTAAAAAGAAGAGTTCAATAAAGGATGCCGCTAGATTGCACAGACGACAAAAAATACTTTTAAAGTGCGATGTCAAAAACTTTTTTGGCTCTATTGAAGAGTGGCGAATTATTAGCATTTTTTTCGCTGTCGGATACACGAAAGAGCTCTCAATCGTATTAGCAAAATTGTGCACTTTGAACGGCTTTTTGCCCCAAGGTGCACCTACCAGCGGCTCTCTGAGCAATATATTGTTAATAAGCTTTGACAGAAAAATGCTTAAGTTTTGTAAGAGACTTGGTTTGCGTTACACTCGGTATGCAGACGATATTTGTATTTCTGGAGAAAGATTAAATACCACTGACGTCTTTGCTTTTGTAGGCAAGTTGCTTGCCGACTACGGTCTTGTGTTGAATCCTAAAAAAAATAGAGTTTTAAGGCAGAACAATCGAATGATTGTAGTGGGTATCGTTGTGAATGAAAAAATGAGCGCGCCAAAGGAGCTCCGACAAAGTGTGCGACAAGAGTTCTACTACATTAAAAAATATGGTTTACATGAACACTGCTCACGCAATTCCTTCCGTTCTCCCGAGTATGAGCTTGAAAGACTGATCGGGCAAATTTCACATATAGAAAATATTTCCTTTCGGAAAGAGAAGTTTTTGGAAATGAGGAACTATCTTTTGGATCTCCGGATGAAACACTTTGCAATAAGATGATATAAATGTTCTTGCGTTTGTTTTCCCATTTTTTCAAATCCTCGTTTCAATACGGAACTCTCCGTAAGAATAACCCCCAATTTCAACCGCTTATAAAAAACTCAAAAAACAAAATCCCCACCTGACCCCTTATGCCGCATATTTAACTCGTTCTTTCAGACATAGGACAGGTTAGCGCTTTCTGACTGGTCTGGGGGACGGCAGGGTTGAGCGGTTGCGTTGAAGGACGCGATGTGTGCCGGGCCTTTTGCGCTGAGAGTTGACTGCTTTGTCTTAAACCGGGTTCGATCCAATAAAACGGGCCGTTCTGACCGGAAGGCAAAACTGCAGGACCCCCAACCGGTGCATCAACAACTGCTGCCGCGTGTTGAAACTCGCGTAAAACAACTAACTATTCTGGTCTCCATCGCGGGGATCAACACGCGGACGGTCCTTCTTATCAGGAAATCTGCCCATTGATTTTTCCCAACAGGAAAATTCAACGAAGCCAGACACTGGATTGTCGGTCGAACATATTCTCATGCCTCTTTGAAATCGTCTCAGATCATTACCATCGTGGCCTAATTGTTTCTTCTCAGATTATTAGAGAAACAATCAATCGTTTCACAGAATAATTCTTGAAGAAACAATGAGGCGCTTCGCCTCCATCGTAGGGGCCGACCCTGCGGGCAGTCCTTTATTTCGGGCGCTGCGCGCCCTTTGGCGGTTCGCCGCTCTGTTGAAATTATACAATTTCAACGGACCAATCCGAACCGCGTTTGCGGGGCATGAATTGGCAGTGTTGTCACCCGATGGGCAGTAGGAAATGTCGTATGGCTAAATCACTCACGCGCAAGGCGCGACACTCCCGGATGTGCCGGAATGGAAAGTCCCGTTTTATATGGGGAGTCTCCTTTTCCTCTGCGTTTTGAAGAAAAACGCTAAGGGAGAAGGGGTTCAAAAAAATTGGTGGCCTGCTCAATTAAGAACAGACCACCTGGGGGCTTCCCTGGAGGGGAAGCAGTTATCCTGCCCAAAGGCCTCGGCCTTTAGGCGGGATAATATAAAGTTGCGGATATGAATATGAAGAGGCCGGGCCGCATTCGACACCTCTACCCTTGTCCATAGTGAATGAAATATGAACGCCAGAAAAAATACACAGATTCAACGCTGTGTTCATCTTTCATACACACAATTGGAAATAGGACCGACCAACGATTTTCCACCCATGATGATTACTTTGGAGACTTTTAATCATGAAACTACATTCTAAAACACTGGTCGCGCTTATGACCACAACCGTGCTCGGCTTCGCCACCACAGCGTCCGCACAGGACGATCTGGGTGATGGCCTATTAGGTAACGGCTTCACATCGGGATGGTCCGGTGAAGCGTCTCTGGCAGGTGCCAAGACAACCGGTAACACCGAGACGACAGATGTCGGCCTCGCCCTCAGACTAAAAAAAGAGACAAACCAGTGGCGTCATAATATATATGCCACGGGGGATTTTGGTGAAAATGATTCCGCAACCATCAAAGAGCGCTTTACAGCCGGCTATAAGCTGGACCGTGATCTCACGGAGAAACTCTATACTTGGGGAAATATCGATTATTTCCGCGATGATTTTGGCGCGTTTGAAAATGGCTTATTTATTGGTACAGGTCTGGGTTATAAGTTGATCGAACCTGCGCCAACAGGCTGGGACCTTGAGGCCGGCTTGGGCTATCGCTCGCAAAGCCCGCAGCGTCCGGATGTACCCGGCGACGTCACGCAAGCGCAATTTAATCAGCTGGATCTGAACGGCGATTTTGACCGGACGAATGAACTTGCTTTGCGCGGGGCTTCATTCTTCAAACACGACTTCAACGAAAACGTCTCACTGTTCAATAATAGCGAGGTGATTTACTCGAAAAGCGATACATATGCGTGGAACGAGATTGGCGTCACGGCGAACCTGATGGGGAATTTGGCGGCGCGCGCGTCCTACCGGATTGATCATCACTCGGATACACTTCCGGGCGTTAAAAAGACGGATACAATTACCCGCGTGGGCGTTGTTTACTCTATAAACTAGCGCAAAACGTGACATCTGGCGCGCCGTTGTAAAGCCTTACAATGGCGCGCTAAATCCTGTAAGAATCGGTAACGATTCATGCAGGATTTTTTTTATGGCTGATGCCGCGCAAAATACGCCCGATTCGAGCCCTGAATATGGGGCTGATAGCATCAAGGTCCTTAAAGGGCTGGACGCCGTGCGCAAACGCCCGGGGATGTATATTGGCGACACGGATGACGGCTCAGGCCTGCATCACATGGTCTATGAGGTTGTCGACAATTCAATTGATGAGAGCCTCGCCGGACATGCCGACCGCGTAGAGGTCGTGTTGCATCCCAACGGCTCCTGTTCCGTGTCTGATAATGGCCGCGGCATCCCCGTCGCCATGCACACGGAAGAAGGTATCTCCGCCGCAGAAGTCATCATGACCCAGCTCCACGCGGGCGGGAAATTTGACCAAAACTCCTATAAGGTCTCCGGCGGCCTTCACGGGGTCGGCGTCTCTGTCGTGAACGCGCTGTCTGTGTCCTTGCAGCTGACAATCTGGCGCGACGGAAAAGAACATTGGATGGAGTTCAAACACGGCGACTCACTCGCCCCGCTGAAAATCGTCGGCGACGCCCCGCAAGACAATCGCCGCGATGGTAGCGTCAAAACGCTGACGGGGACAAAGGTGACGTTCCTCCCGTCCGAAGAAACTTTCACCATGGTCGAATTCGACCGCGATACGCTGGAACGGCGTTTGCGAGAGCTCGCGTTCCTGAACTCTGGCGTCATGATCATCCTAACAGATGAACGCCCCGAAGAGCCTATCGTCACAGAGCTCTATTATGAGGGCGGTATCGAAGCTTTCGTCCGCCATCTGGATGCCAATAAAACGCCTATCCTCGACGGGCCGATTAATATTCATGCTGAGAAAGACGGCATAACCGTCGACGCCGCCATGTGGTGGAATGACGGCTATCATGAGAATGTGCGCTGTTTCACGAACAACATTCCGCAACGCGATGGCGGCACGCATCTGGCGGGTTTTCGCGGGGCGTTGACGCGGACGATCAACACTTACGCCCAAGGCATGGCGAAGAAGAACGACAAGGTGAAACTCTCCGGCGACGACGCGCGCGAGGGCCTGACCTGCGTGCTGTCGGTCAAAGTGCCGGACCCGAAATTTTCCTCGCAGACCAAAGATAAACTCGTGTCCTCCGAAGTCCGCCCCGTCGTCGAGAGCGCGATGAATGAAGCCTTGAGCGAATGGTTCGAAGAGCATCCGTCCGAAGCCAAAATGATCGTCATGAAAATCGCCGAAGCCGCCATGGCGCGCGAGGCCGCCCGGAAAGCCCGCGATCTGACTCGCAAGAAAAGCTCGCTCGACGTTGCGTCCCTGCCGGGCAAGCTGGCCGATTGCCAAGAGCGCGATCCGGCCCTGTCCGAAATTTTCATCGTGGAGGGCGACTCTGCGGGCGGGTCCGCCAAGCAAGCGCGCGATCGCCACAATCAAGCCATCCTGCCGCTCAAAGGTAAAATCCTCAATGTCGAGCGCGCGCGCTTTGACCGCATGCTCTCCAGTCAAGAAATCGGCACGCTCATTACGGCGCTCGGCACCGGCATTGGCCGCGAGGATTTCGACGCCGATAAAGCCCGCTACCATAAGATCGTCATCATGACCGACGCCGATGTTGACGGCGCGCATATCCGCACACTGCTGCTCACCTTCTTCTATCGCCAAATGCCGGAGCTGATCGAGCGCGGCTATCTCTACATCGCGCAGCCGCCGCTTTATAAAGTCGAGCGCGGCAAGAACACGCAATATATTAAAGACCAAGGCGAGCTGGACGAATATCTCATCGACGCGGGCTCCCGCGACGCCTCGCTCACTCTCGACGACGGCTCCGTCATTGCGGGCGAAGACCTGAAACGCGTCGCGCGCGAAGCCCTCGCCGTGCAGCAAATCCTTGACCGGATGAAACACCGCGCCCCCGACAGTGCCATCGCGCAAATCGCGATCTCCGGCATTCTCGACGTCGAAGAACATCCGGACCTACTCGCCAAGGCCGTCGAACGTCTCGACCTCATTGCGGATGAAGGCGAAGACGGCTGGTCCGGACGCTATGATGACGACGGCGCGCTGGTCTTTGAACGCGACGTGCGCGGCGTCATGGACCGCATCATCATGCGCCCCTCTTTCCGCGACAGCTCCGATGCAAGGCGACTACAAAAACTCGCCCCCTCCTTGGGCGAAACCTATTCCGGCACGGCCAGCTTCCGGCGCGGCGATAATGACGCCATCTATGTCTCCGGCCCCGCACAGCTCCTCGAAGTCATCTTTGAGGGCGGGCGCAAAGGCTTCAAAATCCAGCGCTATAAGGGCCTCGGCGAAATGAACCCGGACCAGCTCTGGGAAACCACGCTCGATTCAAATGCCCGCTCACTCCTACAGGTCAGAGTCGAAGCCCAAGACGTCACGGATGATCTCTTCACCAAACTCATGGGCGACGTGGTGGAACCCCGCCGAGACTTCATCATCGCCAATGCGCTGGATGCAGAGGTGGATAGCTAAGGCTTTAAGTCTCGCGTCGGCCGGCGCGCGCACTCACGATTTATTGGGCACAACGCCGCGGCGCGGCTTATACCGATCTAAATAAAGCGGCACCTTCCATTCAGGCGCATCCGGAATTGTCGCGCCTTGCGCGGTGAGCCAGTCTTGGACGGTCTGTCCCTCTTCGGGTCCCGACTTGCCACGCGCCTCTTGAATCTCTTTCATAATTGTCCGAAACCGAGCGTGAAACTCCGCTTCATCTTCCGGCGTCGGCGGCGGCATATCGACATAGCGCGTATATTTCTTTTCGCTTTCATCCGGCAGATCGGCTTCAAGCAATTTCAGCTTCGCCTGCTCACTGCGCAGCTTCGTTTCCATGATTTGATCCGCCAAGCTCGCGCCGCGTTTTGGCGCGTTCTGACTAAGCGATGTCGCGGCGAGATAGTTCTTCTAAGAAAATTTGGAGTTACGGACCATGGGATTTAACTTTCTGATTTGGGTGGAGATTGGGCGACAGGGAACGCTTGCAGCCCATTATCCTTCTAAAGGGCGGGTCTGCCGTCGTCTGTTTTGGGCAACTAGGACTGCCCGCAGGTTCAGTCCCCACGATGGAGACCAAGAATAGTTAGTTGTTTTACGCGGGTATGAACCTGCGGCGGCAGTTTATAATGCACCGGTTGGGGGTCCTGCAGTTTTGCCTTCCGGTCAGACATTCGAAAACCTGAAAAGGTTTCCGAAGACCCGGTTTAAGACAAAGCAGTCAACTCTCAGCGCAAAAGGCCCGGCACACATCACGTCCTTCAACGCAACCGCTCAACCCTGCCGTCCCCGGACCAGTCAGAAAGCGCTAACCTGTCCTATGTCCGAAAGAACGAGTTAAATATGGGGCATTTTGGGTGATGTGAGGACGCAAAATGTCCAAAAAAGGTCCGGGGGACCTTTTTTAATGGTGCGCCGAACAGCTAAGCTGTTCGGATATAACGGAATTTTAGGTGTGTATTATTTTCACGGCGAGGGCCGGGATTCGCTGGAAAAACGAGGATTGGGTTTTGAGTTCTTTATAAGCGGTTGATTTAGCGGCGAAATAGCTTGGGTGCCTGAGGTTTGAAATAAGGATTAATTTCGGGAGGAGCATAGCTTAGATTAATCGCAAATTGAAGCGCTTTATTAAAACCACTTGCATTCTGTTTTCAGTATGAATTTTCGCTCTACCACGTCATAATGCGATGATGAAGCTCGAACTCACAACCAAATTTCCCGCATTTGACGCGCTAACGGCAGACCATGAGTTAGCCGATTCATGTATCATCATCGGATTGAACGGGGCTGGAAAATCAAGACTGCTAAAAGGAATTTTAGACAAAAAAATAGAGGTAACAGCAGGTGAGACTGTGCTTACCAAAATCAAGTTAGATACACCTGAAAGTTTGATGCCTATTGAAGAGCCTGAAAAAACGAAAACACTAATTCGGGACGAAAAAAAGAAGTACTGGGAGTTAATCCGAAACCTAAAAATTGAGCATGATTATAGAATTCAGCAAACATTAATAAGCCATGGCATTACTTTGTCCGATGGGTTTTCTGTTGAGATGTTATTAGAGGCCTTGGAGGACCATTTCGAAAATCAATCTACCGTAAATAAAGTTTTCGAAGGCATACAAAATGTAAAAAAGCTGGTTCTTTTGGACGTGGTTAGTTTTTACTCGGGATTTCAGAAGTCGACCGGCAATACTCCAGCGCAAAAATTGACCGCTGTACAGCAAAGGATAACGAAATACGCCCATCACCACAAAGATCTTTTATCAAACTTAGCAGACTCGGGATTTAATTTTTATGAGTTCTGCATTGAAATAGAAGCAAGGGCCAGTGTTGGGAATATTTTTAGTTTAAACAAATTGGAATTTGAATCGAGCTTTCCTACAGACGTCACAAACAATCCATTCAAAAAAACATTCACTGATTGGTTTCATAGATACTTAGAAACTAAAGGAAAAAATGACAGAATAGCAGGAGCGTACAGAGATGGTACTTCTTCATTGAAGCCGTTCAGCAATGCAAAATTCAAAAAAATATACGGCGAGCCTCCGTGGCATGTGTGTAATGATCTACTAAAATTATCGAATATGAATTTTAGTTTCCCTATACCTGACGTGCAAAAAATCGAAAATTATTCTGCAGTTTTGATTGATAACAAAACTGGACAGAACATTAAGATGACTGAGCTGTCGTCAGGTGAAAAAACACTGTTAAGTTTATTATCCGCCATGACTTTGCGAGATTCAGGGACGCCATCCGCAGTTATGCCGGAACTCATACTTTTGGATGAGCCGGATGCTCATCTGCATGCCTCAATGACAAAGGTTCTAATGTCAGCGGTTGAGAATTTTTTAGTAAGAAAATTGGGTATGAAAGTAATTATATGTACCCACTCACCAGTCACCGTGGCCGTATCCAATGATACGCAAATTCTAAATCTGACTAAAGACGGTAATTCAAAGACACTTAGAGATATCGAAAAGGAAGATGCTATTCGTCTTCTATCAGGAGGTGCGCCAAGTTTATTTGTTGCTTCTATGAAAAGCAGACCAGTGTGGGTTGAAAGTTCCTATGATGCTGAGGTGTACCAAAGCATTTTTGATGTATTACAAGTGCTAAGCGGTACGGAATTAAGATACAGCCAGCAGCTATCTTTTCATTCGTCCGCAGGCGCTGACCCTGATGATAAGCAAGGTAATGATCAGTTGGTGAAAGACCATCTGAAATTTTTCAGGGATAACGGTATAACCTCTGTGTATGGCGTGATTGATTGGGATGGAAAAAAACATACGCGTAATGACAAAAATATACGTGTCATGGCATTTCAGCGCCGATATACATTGGAGAACGTCATTTTTGACCCTCTGGTCCTAGCTGGTTACTTACTTTCAAAAAAACTCATCACGCCTCAAGACATAGGTCTCAAAAGGACGTTCACATTTACTGATACTTATAAATCCAATTCAAATGCGGAAATGGTTGCTAAGGCAATTTCCACAACAATATTAGGCCGACCTGCTAAAAAGGATTTAACATGTGAGTATGTCGGTGGTACCAAAGTGAAACTGGACCAAGAATATCTCCAGATGGATGGTAAGAAGTTGCGTAGAAAAATTATTGAAATATTCAATATAAAAACTACGCGAGGCAAATTGATATGTGAGGTTGCGAAGTTCATGGCTGCTGAATGCCCTGAATTAATACCTATCGAATTTTCTAACTTATTCGAATCCCTTCAGGATCCCTAAGGTCCGCAATGAGGGTTAATTAGCCATCAAAAATCGCAATCGACTGCATCCCCTCAACCACCAGCTCCCCGTCCGTATTCCAAATGCGCATGACTTGGCTGCTATAGCCGCCTCTGGCTGCGGTGAGGCGAGATTCGACGTGCCACCATCCGTCTTCCGTTTGCGGGGTGTCGGTTAGGAGGTTGAAGATCCAGCTCATGGAACTGACGGGGGCAAAGGCCCGCAAGAGCGGCATGGCGGCGGGCGGCAAAACATCACCAATACAGAGCAGGGACTCGACGCCGCCGCGTGAGGCGGGATCTTTGTGACGCGACCATGTGCGGATATAGCCTTCTTCCCCCATCATGGGCCGCGCGCCCGCAATCAGGCGGGTGTCGAAATTATGGAAAAATTGCGGGACCATGCCGCGCGCCGCTTCGGGGGTGAAGGGGTCTGCCTCATCGGGCGGCATGGCTTCGGGGGCGGGGAAATCGACATTGATTTTGGACCCGCGTCCTGCGCCGAACAGGAACTCGGCGCGGCCGACGGCTTGGTCGCCAATATGCGCGCCCGCGCTGACGCTGGTGACATTGCGGCCTTTTCGCTCCAGATTGGCGGTCAGCAAAGGGCTGTCCGTCACGGGGCCGACGAAATTAATCAGGGCCGAGCGCAGGGGCGGCAGATCTTCAAATCGCTCGCTCGCCCCCGCCAGCATCAGCGCCGAGGTCAGCCCGCCATAGGCTGTGCGGCCTTGCCGCCAATTGGCGGGAATATCGACGCGATAGCCTTTATTTTCCGCGCGCATAGAGCCGCGAATCTCTGCCCAGCCTATGGATGTATCATCTGTCTTTATGTCCGTCATAGCTCTGTATTTGGCGATGAGGGCGCGCGCGGACAAGGTTTAGCTTTGATGGGGGCATATGCAGATATTGACATCCGGCGCGTGGGCATGACTGTGCGCCTATGACAAAAATCGCAATTTTAGGCGCGGGCTCTATCGGATGCTTGCTGGGTGGACATCTAATTCACGGCGGCGCGGAAGTGACGCTGATTGGGCGCGCGCGATATGCCGCGCAAATTGCGGAACACGGCTTGCGCCTGACGCATTTTGAGCGCGAGCCTATTCACTGCGCGGAGGTGGATTTCCAGACCGACGCGCAGGGTTTGAAGGGCGCGGATATCATCGGGCTGTGTGTGAAGAGCCAAGACACGGACAGCGCGGCGCAGCAGATTCTGACCCATGCGCCAGGGGCCATCGTCGTTAGTTTTCAAAACGGCATTCGTAATCCTGAAACCTTGCGCGCGGTCTTGCCGCCGGAGAATATCGTCCCCGCCATTGTGCCGTTTAACGTGACGCCGACCCAGCCCGGAGCCTTTCATTGCGGCACGGCGGGGGATTTGGTTTTAGATAATCATGCGAGGATTGGGCCTCTGGTCTCGGCTTTGGAAACTGCCGGGCAGGGTGTGCGGCGGTCGGATCAGATCATCGGCGATCAATGGGCGAAGATGATCGTGAATCTGAACAATGGGTTGAATACGCTCACGGGCGGGACGTTGCGCGAAGGTCTGTTGCAGCGGGATTATCGCCGCGCGCTGGCGGGGTGTGTGGAGGAGGCTATGGGCGTCGCCAAAGCCAATGGTGTCAAGGTCGGGAATTTCAACGGGCGCTCGCCTACGGCGCTGGTGAAGACCTTACGCCTGCCGGATGTGGCCTACCGCATCATTATGCAGACGGTCGTGAAAATCGACGCCAAGGCTCGCTCCTCCATGCTGGATGATTTGGAAGCCGGGCGTGTGTCGGAGGTGGATTATCTACAAGGCGAGATCGTGAAACAGGCGTTGCGCGCGGGGGTGGCTGCGCCGAAAAATGCGGCCATCTTGGCCGCCGTGGAGCAAGCGTTTGACGCGGGGAAGAGCCCGAACTTGTCAGGGGCGGATATCTTAAATCTTTTGAAAAAATGAGGCGCCGCCCGGTCCAAGGGAGGGACTGACCGGACGGCGCCATTATATGGCGTTCAGCGCTAAGCAGCGGGGATACAAGGGGAGAGCATCTCACTGCGGCCAAACATCATATATCCAATTTAGGCAGCCTTTTTGGATTTACCAGATTTAGCGGCTGCTATTTTTCTCAGGGGCCGCTGTGGCTCGCCGTTAATCGCGATCTTTCGCGGACGCAGAGCTTCCGGAACTTCGCGCACCAGATTGATAATCAACAGCCCATTGGTCAGGTCAGCGCCGTTGACGCGGACATGATCGGCCAGCTGGAACCGGCGTTCGAAACCGCGCTCGGCGATACCGCGATGCAGATACTCAACGGCATCATTTTCGGCCTTAGGCTCTTGTCCGCCGGAGACGGTCAAAACCCCTTCATGAGTTTCGATCTCGATATCATCCGCCGTAAATCCTGCGACGGCCAGCTCTATGCGGTAGCTGTCCTCGGACAAGCGCGCGACATTGTAAGGGGGATAGGCCGTGCCTGATTTGGCGGCCTGAGTGGCGGCATTATCGATCATGCTGGCCATCCGGTCAAAGCCGACAAAGTTACGGTAAAGGGGGGAAAAATCATAAGCTCTCATAGTCTCATCCTCGTTAAAGCAATGTATGTTTAGGGCTCCCAAATGGGCAGCCCGCTCTTGCGCAAACCCGATCATCGGCGTCTGCGTCATCGAAATGGGAAATGGGTCCCGACCTTCAAGGGGCGGATGTGTATTTTTTGGGAGAATAGGGGTTAGGGCGCGATGATGCGGCAGATATTCCTACATTTTTCAATCTCTTAGGGTTATGTGCCCGGCAAATTATCAATCTTCTTATGGCCTAAGACTTTCAGGCTCATGTTTCGGCCGCCGCGCAAAATGGGATAGAGAATGCGGCTGCGCCCGGGGTTTGAAAACGTCCATTTTGCGAGACGCCTTAGCAGGCCGCTTTTAGCTGTCATCAGCGCCATACGGGTCATCGCATCATCGCCGTGATAGAATTTATCCTCAAGCACAACGATCATGCCTTCATCTAAATCCAGACCCTTCTCAGTCGCCTCATCTACAAGCGGGTGTGGCTCTCGGGCGTTGATGAGCTCGACGCTGTAATTTTCCTGCAACCTCACCATGCCCGCATAAGCCCGGCAAAAGGGGCAATCACCGTCATAGACAATCTGGACCGGAGTCAATTCACGCATGTGATTTCGTTAGATGGGGCGACCGGGAATGTCACGGTATATCAGGTCACACATTTTGCGGGGTCTTGTCCGTTTATGCGCACAGGAAATTTACTCGACTTTTGCGCTGTCGTCCTTATCCCTGCGGCAATGAAAACTGACGCACTGTAATAGGAGACTTTCATGCGCTTACAGACCTCACTTATTGCCCTATTGGCCGCCGCCGCTCTGACCGCTTGCGGAGGCGGGGAGACAACATCCGCCCCCGAGGCAAAGACTGAGACGGCCGTTAAGACCGTCACTCTGGATGATGTGCTGGCCAACCCGCGCCGCGCTGATGATGCCGCTCGCGATCAATTCCGCAATCCAAAAGAAACGCTGGAGTTTTTCGAGGTTGGTCCCGGTAAGCGTGTCGGTGAAATCTGGCCGGGTTGGTACACGAAAGTCACAGCGCCATATCTCGCAGCCAATGGCGGAGAATATGTGGCCATTCTCTATCCGGAAGGTCAAAGTGAACGTCTGGACGATCGTATCGCGAAATACAAAGACGCCTATTCTGATACGTCAGTTTACGGCGAGATTGAATATGCCGGATTCTTGAAAGACTCCGGGCCTATCCTCGCGGAAGGCCAAGAGCCGCTGGACGTGCTTGTGACCTACCGCAATGTCCATAACTGGATGGGCGGCGATTATGCGCAGGACGCGTTTAACCGCTTTTATGATGCGCTGAAGCCGGGCGGAATTTTGGGCGTGGTTGAGCATCGCTTACCCGAAACCGCCGTGCAAAACCCAAAAGGCACTACCGGATATGTGCAGGAAAGCTATATGAAGGATATGGCCAAACGCGCAGGATTTGAATTTGTTGAAGCCAGCGAAATCAACGCGAATCCAAAAGACACAGCGGACCATCCTTTTGGGGTCTGGACATTGCCGCCGCGCTCCCGGACACCGGAGGCAGGCACTGTTGAGGCGGCTGACTTTAATGCGGAAGCTTATAAGAATATCGGCGAGTCAGATCGTGCAACTTTGAAGTTCCGGAAACCAAAATAGCACTAGTCACGGGGCCTTTCCGGCCCCATATTCCGCTGACACCAGTTTTAAAGAATGGAGACCCCAATGGAAAATGCAGAAATCGCAGAAAAGATGACTGAAGCGCTCGGCAAAGCCGGCGGTTTGGACAAATCTGTAAAATTTGACTTCGGTGATGACGGCCAAGTTTTCGCCTCCGGCACAACGGCAGAAGTCGCTGACAATGAAGCCGATTGCACAATCAGCGTCGACAAGGCTGACTTCATCGCGCTCGCCTCCGGAGAGATGGACCCCATGATGGCGTTCATGTCCGGCAAACTCAAAGTCGCCGGTGACATGTCTGTTGCTATGGGTCTGCAAAGCATCTTTGCGAATATGTAAATTGAATTGCGGCGCGGCGGCCCGTTTGGGGCGGCCGCGCCTTTTTCATGTCAGCCCCCCTCCCTAATTTTGAAGAAGCTGAGATTGTCCAACCGGGCGGTCGGCCTCTACCTGCGGCTTTAGAACCGCGGCTCAAAACCTATTTTATTGAAAAAGACGGCGTTCGCTTGCGCGTGATGCTGGCCACGGCTGTGACGGATAACCCGCGCGGGTCTATTATATTCTCACCGGGCCGAACCGAATTTATTGAAAAATATTTCGAGACCACGGCGGACCTCATTCAAAAGGGCTTTAACGTCTTGATGGTGGACCCGCGCGGGCAGGGCTTGTCTGACCGGGTGCTCGAGGACCGGTTGAAATCCTATATCGAGAATTTTCAAGTCTACGCCGATGACCTCGCCTTTGCGGCGGAAGAATTTGCCCCGCTGCTCCCGCGTCCGCATATCGCCATGGGGCATTCCATGGGCGGGACGATTGTCTTGCAGGCTATCTTGTCAGGGGCGCTTAACCCGGATGCGGTGATTTGCAGTGCGCCAATGTTGGGCTTATTTGATTTGGAAACGCCGGTCTTGCGCGCTGTCATCGTGACACTGGCGCGCTTGGGGCTGGATAAGCGCAATTTGCCTTTCCAGCGTCAACGCTCCGGTCTTCCGATTCCCTTTTTGGGAAATAAGCTGACCTCGGATAAAAACCGCTATCGGATTTGGGCATCGTTTTTTCAATCCACACCGAGGCTGCGTGTCGGACAACCTACCTATGGGTGGATCAGGGCATCCTTGGCGTCCATGGCCTATGTCAATCGCAACGCCTCCAACCTCAAAATTCCGGGTCTGATGCTGGGGGCAGGGGCAGACCCGATAGTCGATCCGGCCAGTATCGAACGTTTCGCCAAAAACGCAGGTTGCGAATATGTTGTGATCCCCGGCGCTTTGCATGAGCTGTTTTTGGAACGAGATGTTTACCGGGATGATGCTCTGTCCAAAATAGACAATTTTTTGAATGCCGAGAAAATCTAACGTCGCAAGACACGCGTCTTGTGAGGCTGGCTTATCGTAATCCCCGCAATTTTTGCAGGCCGCGCCGCACTCCCTTTTTTGCAATATGATATGGACTAGCGGCCAGTTTCGCGGTGCGCCGCACCCGCCGCCACCGTTTTCGTGGCCTATATTGCGGTGTCAGAAGGTCAAAGAATACATCCGTAACAGCCTCCCAACTATAAGCTTTCGCGTGGGCAATGGCGTCAGCGGGTTTCAGGTCAGCGGCTTTCAGGCAGGCGGCGCGTAAATCCTCATCAACAATGCCGCCTTTAGACCCCGGGATAATGTCGACAGGGCCGGACACTGGATAGGCTGCAACAGGCAAGCCGGAGGCCATAGCCTCAATAATGACGAGGCCGAATGTGTCAGTTTTGGACGGGAAGACGAAAACATCGGCATCCGCGAAGTGGCGGGCGAGCTCTGTGTCAAATTTTGCGCCCGTGAAGACGGCGTCGGAATAGTTGCGCTTTAACTCTGCCAGCTGAGGGCCGTCGCCGACAATGACTTTCGTGCCGGGCAGGTCCAGCTCCAGAAAGGCCTTGAGGTTCTTCTCCACAGCGACGCGCCCGACATTGACCCAGATCGGACGTGCCAATCCCGCATAAATGTCCTCGGGTGCGTTTTTCTTATCCGGGTTGAACAAGGCCGTATCCACGCCGCGCGCCCAAGGCGCCAGACGCGTGAAGCCTCGGACCTTGAGGAATTCGACCATGCTGGGCGTTGTAACCATGGTGCGCCCGCCCGCATTGTGGAAACCGCGCACGTATCGGTAAGACCAAGAGAGCGGCACCCAAGGCATTCGCGCCTTGATATATTCAGGGAATTTCGTGTGATAGCTCGTCGTGAAGGGCATAGCCCATTTGTGGCAAAGCATTTTCGCCATCTGGCCCAGCGGCCCTTCTGTCGCGATGTGAATCGCTTCCGGGCCAAAGGCGATCATGCGGCGTTTCACATCATTATAAGCAAAAGGCGCGAGGCGAATATCGGGATAGGTCGGCAAGGGCAGGGTAAAATATCCGTCCGAAGGCGCGATGACCTCCACCTGATGACCGCGCGCCCGAAGATTGCCAACGGTTTGATCCAATGTCCGAACCACACCATTGATTTGCGGGTGCCACGCATCTGTAACGAGTAAGATTTTCATTTTTTCGCCAATAGTCCTGCACCTCAGACGGGTCGCATGCCCAAAGACTTGTATCGGCTAAGGTCGGTATTTCAAACGAATCAATAAAGGAACAGCCAACTCTGCCTTTTCAATACGGCTCCGAACTGACCACATGAAAGTCAGACAAGTCTTTGTTTTTCAAGGATCTGGCAATTTTCGCAGTGCCTGTGCACATCATGTGTATAGCTTGACGTCAGTAAAAAAATTCACCGAAAATCCAAGGGCTTAAGACTCTGTTTACTGTTTTTCGTGTTAAAGAAAGACACTAGGTGTTGACGCTCTAGGGCAAATCAACACTATATGTAGTGGAACTTATCGGTTCACCTTACATATCTTCTCTGAGGGAATTCACGTAAAACTGCGTGTGGGGGATAGATTTGTTTGGGCGCAACGGGGAAAAGAAAATGAATGATACAAATGAAGACTTCCGCTCGGCTGACGCCTTGGCGGAGCTAAATCAACTGGACACGCAGGTTATGGACGTACTCTCAGCAGATCTCGACGATTTGAATGCACCATCGGGTATTCCGATGAGCGACATTGTTGTCGCGCGCGAGCCTGAGCTTGAATTTACGCCCAAGCCGGAACGTCCGAAACAGGTCAAAGCCCGCAATGCGCTTCTGACCGATTTCGGAAAGCGGACCTTGCTGGACCGGTATTTGCTACCGGATGAGAGCTTTCAGGACATGTTTGGCCGTGTGGCCCAGGCCTATGCGGATGATACAGCCCATGCCCAGCGTCTTTACGATTATATGAGTCAGCTTTGGTTTATGCCGGCGACGCCTGTCCTCTCCAATGGCGGCGCGGATCGCGGCCTGCCGATCTCTTGTTTCCTGAACGCTGTGGACGACAGCCTCGATTCCATCGTTGATGTTTGGAATGAAAATGTCTGGCTCGCCTCTAATGGCGGCGGTATCGGAACCTATTGGGGTAATGTGCGCTCTATCGGCGAGAAAATTGGCCGTGCGGGTAAGACCTCCGGCATTATCCCGTTTATTCGCGTCATGGACAGCCTGACCCTTGCAATTTCGCAAGGCAGCTTACGCCGCGGTTCTGCGGCGGTTTACCTCGATATCCACCATCCGGAAATCGAGGAGTTCCTTGAAATCCGTAAACCCTCCGGTGATTTCAACCGCAAGTCTTTGAACCTGCATCATGGGTTGAACATCACGGATGACTTTATGGAAGCTGTCGCCGCCGGCACAGAATATCCAACCAGAAGCCCGCATACCGGCGAAATTATCAAATATATTGATGCACGCAAAGTCTGGCAGAAAATCTTGGAAATGCGCCTCGCCACCGGCGAGCCTTACATGGTGTTTTCCGACACTGTGAACAAAGCGCTGGCGAAACATCAGCGCGATGCGGGTCTCAAAGTGCAGCAATCTAATCTTTGTGCTGAGATCATGCTCGCCACGGGCCGCGATAAATATGACCGTCAACGGACTGCCGTCTGCTGCCTGTCCTCCGTCAATGCGCAAACCTATGATCAGTGGAAAGACGTTCCCGGCTTTATTGAAGACATCATGCGCTTCCTCGACAATGTTTTGGAGAGCTTTATCCAAGGCGCGCCGGAAGCCATGGACGACGCCAAATATTCCGCCATGCGCGAGCGCTCTGTCGGTTTGGGCCTGATGGGTTTCCATTCCATGTTGCAAGCCAAAGGCATTCCGTTTGAGAGCGCCATGGCCAAAAGCTGGAACATGCGCCTGTTCAGCAAAATTCGCGGTGACGCGGATAAGGCCTCTGTTGTTCTCGCTGAAGAGCGCGGAGCTTGCCCTGACGCGGCCGATATGGGCGTGATGGAGCGGTTCTCTCATAAGATGGCCGTTGCGCCGACGGCGTCGATTTCCATCATTTGCGGCGGGACGTCTGCGGGTATTGAGCCTGTCCCGGCGAACATCTACACACATAAGACGTTGTCAGGATCCTTCACGGTCAGAAACGCCATTTTAGAAGCCTTGCTGGAATCCAAAGGCAAGAACACTGACGGCGTTTGGGCAACAATTCTCGAGAATGAAGGCTCCGTTCAGCACCTCTCTTGCCTTGATGAGCATGAGAAGGCGACATTCCGCACGGCGTTTGAAATTGACCAACGTTGGGTGATTGAGCATGCGGCTGACCGCGCGCCCATGATCTGCCAAGCGCAGTCTCTCAATATCTTCCTCCCGGGCGATATTGATAAGTGGGATTTGCATATGCTCCATTGGACAGCGTGGGAAAAAGGTGTGAAATCGCTCTATTATTGCCGCTCTAAATCTTTGCAACGCGCAGGATTTGCGGGTTCCGAGGCGAAAACGGACATTGAAAAGTCCATGTTGGCTGCAGCCCCAACCGATTACGAGGAATGCCTCGCCTGCCAATAAGGGTTAACGACATCGAGCTAAGCTGGCTGAACGCTTAGCTATTTGCTCCCAAAACACGATGAATTTGAGGCTGTAATTAACCATTACAGCCTTTTTTCATGGTTTGTTCAGGTCTTTGTTAATATAAATTTCACATGCAAGACACATGTTAAACGTGTATTTTGAGGACGCGCCTGTAAAATTGTTACAATTTTGTGGCCATAAAAGCGAAATAATGCTAAACCATACATTCACCTTCGGGGGATGTGAGACAAAAGGATTGGCGCAATCTATGCCGCATAAGGGGCAAACATCACTATCCACGATGCCACGGCGCTTCGCTGCCGTGTTGAGCGCCTGCTTGTGTCTCGGCTTCGCCACCTCTGTTTCAGCTCAGGATAAATCCGATCCCAATGTCGAGTCCTTAAAAACGACAGATACGGCGCTCCCGAGCGAGGGTTTGAGTTTTAACCTGCCCGGCAACCCAGATTTCTCTGCACAATCGGGTCCACAGCTAGATTTGCCTTTGGAAGCGGTTGGTTCAACGGTTTATAAGCTCGATTTGACATCTCCCGAATGCGCAACCGGCAGCGAAAACTGCACGCGCCGCGATGGTAGTCTGAACCTGGGTCTGACGGATACATTCCGGCGTCACTCTGAAAAGGGTCTCGACATGTCGCTGACGCCGCGCGCATCCGTGCGCTTTAACGACGAGATTAGCTCAACGGCGGTCGGGGCTGTGATCGAAATTGGTGAAGACCTGAGAGAGGGATCCGAATTTGAGAGCAATACGTGGTATTTCTTCGCAGGCGCGGATGCAGAAGCTCTAACCTATTCACCCAACTCGATTAGCCGGATTACAGCCGGACAGTTCCATTTGCAGGACCGGATTATTGTCGGCGATGCCCAGGCGGGTGTTGGCTACCGGATCGGCGATGCGGATGTTTCGCTATCTTACATGCGCCGCGAGGCCTCCGGTGAAGAATATAAGTTTGTCGAAGACGCCGCTGCGCTGTCTTTCACCTGGAAACGCTAGCCTCGTCTTTCTTTTGACGGCTTGACCACTCCGGTCCGCGCGCCTAATCGCCAGCGCATGACCACCGAAATCTACATGACATCCAAAGCCTGGCCGTTCGATCAGGCCCGCGCCATTTTACGCCGTCTTGATATTGAAAAGAAACGCGGCCTTGAGCGCGGCGATAAGCCGGTGATTTTTGAAACCGGTTATGGCCCGTCCGGCCTGCCGCATATCGGCACCTTTGGCGAAGTCGTGCGCACGACCATGGTCCGAAATGCGTTCATTGCGCTGACCGAAGGCAAGATTGAGACGCGGCTGATCTGTGTCTCAGATGATATGGACGGGATGCGCAAAGTGCCGGGGACCGTGCCTAACCCTGACGCGCTCGAAGCCTATATGCAAAAGCCGCTGACGGATGTGCCTGACCCTTTTGAGACGCATGAAAGTTTTGGCGCGCATATGAATGACCGTTTGCGGGCGTTCTTGGATGGCTTCGGATTTGAGTATGAGTTCAAATCCGCAACGGAACTTTACCGCTCCGGCGCATATGATGCTTATCTCCTCAAAGCGCTCGAAAAATTCGATGACATCATGAAGGTGATGCTGCCAACACTCGGCGAAGAGCGCCGCGCGACTTATTCTCCGTTTCTGCCAATCTCGCCCAGCTCGGGCCGCGTGCTCTACGTTCCGATGAAATCGACGGACGCGAAAGCCGGAACGATTACATTTGACGATGAAGACGGGACCGAAGTCACCCTGCCTGTGACGGGCGGGAATGTGAAACTCCAGTGGAAGCCCGACTTCGGGATGCGCTGGGCTGCGCTGGGCGTGGATTTTGAAATGTTTGGAAAAGACCATCAGGACAATGCGCCGCTTTACTCAAAGATTTGTAAAATCCTCGGCGGCAATCCGCCCGTGCAATATGTCTATGAGTTATTCCTCGACGAAAAAGGCGAGAAAATTTCCAAGACCAAAGGGAACGGAATCTCGGTAGAGGATTGGCTTAAATATGCGCCGCCCGAAAGTCTCTCGCTATTTAATTACGCCAAGCCGCGTGCGGCGAAGAAGCTTTATTTCGATGTCATCCCCAAGACGGTAGATGAATATTATCAGCATCTTTCGGGATGGTCGAAGCAAGATGAAAAGCAGCGCGCGAATAATCCGATTTGGCATATCCATAACGGCACGCCGCCGGATGAAAACCCGCCGCTGACCTTTGCGCTTTTGCTGAATTTGGTGAGCGCGGCCAATGCGTCGGATACGGAGGTGCTCTGGGGTTTCATCAAGAAATACGCCCCCGAGGCGACGCCGAAAAACAGTCCCGGTCTCGACCGCCTGACCCATTATGCAGTTCGCTATTACGAAGATTTCGTGAAGCCGAATAAGGCGTATCGCGACCCAACGGATCAGGAACGCGCAGCCTTGACAGATTTGGTAAACCGGTTTCGCAACGTATCGGCGGAAGAGTCCAATGACGGCGAGGCGCTGCAAACCCTGATTTTTTCGGTCGGCAAAGACCATGAATTTGAAAATTTGCGCGACTGGTTCAAAGCGATTTACGAAGTCTGTCTCGGTCAAAGCCAAGGGCCGCGATTTGGGTCTTTCGTGGCGATATATGGTCCTACAGAGACGGCTGATCTCATTGAGAACGCGCTCAAGGGCAATTTAAGCTCATAAACTGTAACGCGGTATCATCAGTTCGTCTCTTTACGTTTTACGTAAATTTATGACAGACTGACAGTGATGAAACGCGTAAACACAACTTTGGCTATTTTGGCCTCGCTCCTATTGAGCGGCTCTGCTTTCGCGGTTGGGCCAATGGAGGTTCGTGCGGCTATGGACCTCGGGTCTTTTGAGACCGCTTATGTGCAGGCGAAAAATTTGGAAACCGCAGATGGCTACGCTCTCGCGGCGGAAATTTTGCTGTCCGAAATTATGATCGGCGCGGTAGAGAAAAATAAGAAGCAAGCCAAACGCGCCCGCAAATTAGCGGAAGAAGGTTTGGAACTCGACCCCACCCACCAAAATGCGCGGCTGCAATATGCCATCGCGGATGGGTTCATTACACGCGAAACGGGCGACGTGTCGGCGTGGATGAAAAAACTGCCGCAGAAAACACATGAGATTGTAGAAGCGTATCGGACGGATTTTCCGGGTGACCCACGCGGGGATGCGTTGCTGGGGGCATGGCATTTGGCGATTGCACGCAAAGCCGGAAATAAAAATGCACAGAAATGGTTTGACGCGAGCATTCTGCAAGGGCGAGAACTGTTTCGACAAGCTCGGGTAACTGAACCTGATGATATCATTATCAGTGTAAATTATGCCTTTTCTCTTTTGGCGCTGGATGACGATGATTTTGGCGATACAGAAGAAGCCCGCGTAATTTTAACAAAAGTCATGGAAACCCAGCCATCCAATTTTTTGAGCGGTGTGCTAAAAATCTATGCGGGCGAAGCCCTCACCCATATTGATGACCGCGACACCGTCAGCGATTATGTCGGAATGTTCTTGGACGGCGAAGTTCCGTCTATCACAGAGGAGGATTAGCCGAACCGCTTTGCCGTTTGGTGTCGATATATTGTGAGATTGCGCGACTACGCCGCGGCGGTTTGTCAAGACTTTGAAATTATTGACTGACCGCGCGACTGAACTGCGGCGATTTGCAAATAGTAAAAACTATTGGCTGACCCAGATTATTCGCCCGATCCATTGGATGTGTTTGCGGGGTAGGCTGCGGTCCTCATAGTCTGGATTAAGCGAGGTGAGCTCGACAATGGTATCTGTCAGTTTACGCAGCTCTTTGGCCATGACTTCCCCGTCCAGTGTTTTGACGACGACGCGATCTCCGCGTCGCACGTTGGCATTGGGCGCGACGAGGACTTTATCGCCAGCGCGTAAAACAGGGTCCATGCTGTCGCCCGCAATTTCCAGGGCATAGACATTATCATCTAACTCGCCGGGAATGCGGACATCTTCCCAAGATCCGCCGCACGGAAAACCTGCATCATCAAAGAACCCTTCATCTCCGGCTTGGGCGAGGCCGATAACGGGAACCGCCGGACCGGAGGCACCTTTATTTTTCGCCATACAGGCAAAGTCTTCGAAATCCATATTGACTGTGCGCAGGACTTTGGAAATAGATTCGGTGGAGGGCCAGCGGGGTTTTCCGGCGTTGGTCACACGTTTGGATTTGTTAAAGCTGGTCGCGTCCAACCCGGCGTCACGCGCGAGACGGGACGGAGAGATAGAGAGTTTCAAGGCGAGGCGGTCAATCGCGCCCCAAATTTCATTGTGAGATAACATGTAAATCGGATAGGACTATATGCCTATCGGGTCAAATAAAAAGCCCGCCCAAGCAATATGCTGAGGCGGGCTTTTCTAAATTCAGGGTGGCCTTAAACCTAGTTGTAAGCACTTTCACCGTGGAGACTGACATCCAGGCCTTCAAATTCCTGTTCTTCAGTGACGCGCAATCCAAGCGTGATTTTCAGAAGCAAGAGGATAACAAAACTGGCGATGGCCGACCACGCAACAACTGCGGCTGTGCCGACGAGCTGGGTCATGAACACGCCGTCGCCTGTGCCGCCGAGAAACTCTGCAGAGAGAAGCGGTAGGATCAATATACCTAATATGCCGCCCACGCCGTGAACCGCGAAGACATCCAAGCTGTCATCGATTTTCAATTTCACGCGGATCAGATGAACGGCGAAATAACAGATCAAGCCGCCTGCCAGGCCGATGAGCAATGCGCCCCCCGGTCCGATAACGCCTGCTGCCGGAGTGACGGTCGCCAGACCTGCAATCGTGCCCGTTGCTGCGCCAACCAAAGTTGGTTTCTTATTGGTGAGCGCTTCAATTGCGATCCAAACCAATGTCGCGACAGAGGCCGAGATATGGGTGACGAGCAGAGCCATGCCTGCGCCGCCATCGGCCGCAAGCTGTGAGCCGCCGTTAAAGCCGAACCACCCGACCCAAAGCATGGACGCGCCGATCATGACAATCGCCGGACGATGCGGCACAGCCAACTCATTCGGGAAACCTTTTCGCTTACCGAGCATGAAGACATAGACGAGCGCAGAAATACCGGCTGTTGCATGGACGACGAGACCGCCTGCGAAATCAACAACGCCGCCGCCATAATTCGCGAGCCAGCCCCCGCCCCAAATCCAATGGGCGACCGGGGCGTAGACGATTAAGAGCCATAACGCCGTAAAAATCATGACGGGTAGAAACTTCACCCGTTCGACAAATGCGCCCACAATTAGGGCTGGAGTGATGACAGCAAATGTCATCTGGAAGGCGAGGAAAACGCTTTCCGGAATGGTGCCGGATACCGCGTCGCGGCCTAAGTTTTTGAGGAATAGATTATCCAATCCCCCCCACCAGCCATTCGCCCCGCCGAAAGCAATGGAATATCCTGCAATAACCCAAACGATAGAGGCCAGCGCCGCAATGGCGTAGACCTTCATAAGAACAGAGAGATAGTTTTTCGAACGGACCAAACCGCCGTAAAACAGCGCTAGACCCGGCAGGCTCATGAAAAGAACGAGCGCGGTGGCCGTCAAAATCCAAGCTGTGTCGCCGGAGTTTATCGCAGCGTCCTGCGCCATTGCGACTGAAGGCAGAGCTGTCGCAGCGAGCGCCAATCCTGCGGTTATAAAATGTCGTGACATATGCTTTCCCCTGCACATTTTAAATTTGTGCGACGGGTAGAGCAGGAAGAGCCCCGTCGCTGTGCATGGGCGGGGATATATTGTGCGGCGTCAGGCCTCGCACAGAGTTAGGACGAAAAAAGCCCGCCTTTGCACAGAATGAGTGCGCTAAGGCAGGCTCGGTACGGACGCCCCGTTTCAACGGAAGTACCTGTTAAAAATCAGCAGGGCCGGTTTGAGCCGGCCCTTATGTGTATTAGCTGTTTACGAACTCAGGATAGGCGGGAACGCCAAGCTCTGATTGGTCAAGGCCGACATATTCGTCTTCTTCGCTGACGCGGATACCGATTGTCGCTTTCATTGCGAACCAGATGATCGCGGAAATAAGAGAGACAAAAACACCAACGGCCAGGACGCCCATGAACTGCCCAAAATAACTTGCACCGTCATTCGTCAGAGGCACGATCATCGTACCGAAGATACCGGCCACCAAATGCACCGGGATCGCGCCGACAACATCATCAATCTTCAACTTGTCCAGCAGAGGGACTGCGAGGCAGGCGAGGAGTGATCCGGTACCGCCAATGAGCAGAGCCAAAGGCACGGATGGTGTGAGGGGTTCCGCCGTAATGGCGACGAGGCCGGCCAATGCACCGTTCAGTGCGAGTGTCAGGTCAATCTTACCATAACGAAGCTGCGTGTAGATGATTGCAACAAGCACACCACCGACGGCCGCCATGTTGGTGTTCACGAACACTCTCGCAATTGCGTCTGCATCTGTGATTGTGCCCATGGCGAGTTGTGACGCGCCGTTAAAGCCAAACCAACCGAGCCAAAGAATGAACACACCCAATGTCGCCAATGTCATGTTGGACCCCGGAATTGGGATCACTTTGCCATCGACATATTTGCCTTTACGCGCGCCCAAGATGATTGCGCCCATCAGAGCAGCCCAGCCGCCTGTTGAGTGAACCAAAGTGGAGCCGGCAAAGTCGGAGAATGCGAATTTAGCATCGAGGAAGCCGCCGCCCCATTCCCAGCTACCCACGATCGGATAGATGAAACCTGTCAGAAGCACGACAAAGATGAAGAAGGGCCAGAATTTAATCCGTTCTGCCACCGTACCCGACACGATAGAGGCGGTTGTCGCGCAGAATACCATTTGGAAGAACCAATCTGAATAGGACGAATAGCCTGTGTCGACGTCTTCTGCGGCAAATGTATAACCTGTGAAATCCCAAGCCCCGAAGAAGTTTGGCGAACCGCCATACATCAGGTTGTAACCAATAATCCAGAACATCAATCCGGCAACCGAATAAAGTGTGATGTTCTTCAGGCACTGCATGGACACGTTTTTCGTGCGGACAAAGCCCGCTTCCAACATGGCAAAACCTGCCGCCATCCACATGACGAGGAATCCGCCAATAAGGAAGAGCAGCGTGTTGAAGACAAAGGCGTCATTTGCCGCCAAGCTTTCTAATGTCGGCGCGTCCTGCGCCAGTGCTATTGAGGGGGCAAGCGCAGCAGTTGCTGCGGCCCCGCCTAGAATTTTAGCGAATTTACGCATTGGAGTTCCCTTCCACTCTTGTGTCATGGGATTGCCATGCGGATAGGAGAGGGTGGGCGCGAGTCGGTTCGGCGGCTTCAATAGAGGCGAGGTAGCCGCGCGCATTTTCTGTGCGCCTTCTCGGTCCCTATGCCTTATGGCTGTGCGCAGAGGAAAACGCAGGTAAAGAGGAATCACATGAAACGCGACGCCCGTATATATAAAGTGCTGACATTGGATCAGTGGGCCGATTTTGAGGCGAAGGACGTCTTCTCCGGCTCGCCCGTGGATGTAGCTGATGGCTATATCCACCTCTCCTGCGCGTCGGAATTAAAGGCAACGCTGGATAAATGGTATGCAGACCAACCTATTGTTGTTTTGCTGCAAATTGAGGCGGAAGCCATTGAGCCGGACCTGAAATATGAAGTGTCTCGCGGAGGTGTGGCGTTCCCGCACCTTTATGCAGATTTGTCGATGTCTTCGGTGGGGACAGTGTGGCTGGTCTCGCCGGAAGAGGATGGCTATAGGCTGCCGACCGACTTGAAAGCGAATTGAGCTAGAAAGCCCATTATGAGCCTGATTTACAAAACCGGAACCGCTCTGCTGCGCCGCCTCCCGGCCGAGCGCGCCCATGTGACAACGGTTAAACTCTTGCGCGCGGGGTTTGGACCTAAAGGGGGAGTCATTACTTCCGACAGGCTGAAGACATGCGTCGGCGGTTTAGAACTTCCCAATCCGGTCGGTCTCGCTGCCGGGTTTGATAAGGATTGCGATGTGCCGGATGCGATGCTCGGCGCGGGCTTCGGCTTTGTCGAATGCGGCACGGTCACGCCCCGCCCGCAAGTCGGCAATCCGCAGCCGCGTCTCTTTCGCCTTGTCGAGGACGAAGCCGTCATCAACCGCATGGGATTTAATAATCGCGGGCTGGACCATTTCTCTGAGCGTCTTCGGGCGCGCAAAAGGGCTAGCGGTATTGCCTCTCCTGGAATCGTGGGCGCAAACCTCGGCGCGAATAAGGACAGCGATGACCGCGCCGCAGATTATGTCACGGGGCTGACGCGCCTCTGGGGGCACGCCGATTATTTCACAATTAATATCAGCTCGCCCAACACGCCGGGTTTGCGTAAGCTCCAAGGCGCGGATGAAATGGAAGACCTGCTCGGCCGTATCGCGGAAACCCGCGCGGCCCTGACGGGGGATGAGCCGAGCGTGCCGATCTTCCTCAAAGTCGCGCCCGATGTGGACGTGACCCAAATCGACCGCATCGTTGAGCAAGCGCGCACTTACGGCATGAACGCGATTATCGTCTCCAATACCACACTGGACCGACCGGAGACTTTGCAAAGTGAGCATTGCGGGGAAGGCGGCGGATTATCGGGCCAACCTTTGTTTGAGAAGTCGACCAAAATCCTAGCCGAATTTTTCGATGCCGCAGACGGCAAGATCGATCTTATCGGCGTCGGCGGGATCGGCAGCGGCGCGCAGGCCTATGCGAAAATCCGCGCTGGCGCGAAAGCGGTGCAGCTCTACTCCGCGCTCGTCTATAAAGGCCCGCAGCTCGTCGCCGAAATCTGCGCCGATCTCGAAGCCCGCGCGAAAGCAGACGGATT
>Ga0209187_1001379_pt1 | contig 28617 bp, 13 predicted proteins | sample BantaG_FD_187430 | JGI IMG/M metagenome (GOLD analysis project Ga0209187, IMG submission 187430) | Marine algal microbial communities from Bantry Bay, Ireland - BantryBay_4 metaG (SPAdes) (version 2) | ecosystem: Host-associated > Algae > Red algae > Unclassified | place: Bantry Bay, Ireland...
GGGCTGTGCCGAAAGTGCCACGCTGGGGGCAGCTGTGTAGAAGCCGCGGATGGCCGAAGAAGTTGGGGCGCTCGCTGCATATGGGTAGACCCCGCCAGCGTTTGCGCCGCCCGCAGTTGGCGTATTAAAGTAGCGTAAATTGTCCCCTGCATCGACGCCGAAGGAAACATTTTCGTATTGTCGTGGATAAGCAGTTGCAAACTCTGATCGGATTGTGCCGCTGCTGTCCGACAGAGCAAGATATTCGCCACTTGCCGACAGTTTAAAATTTGTGTGCAGTTCGTTGCCTTCAATCACTCTATCTTTACTTGATGCAAAAAGAACCAAATATTGATCCGCATTTAGGACAATGTTTGGAAAGGTCCATTTGTCTAAAACAGTTACGTTGTCGCTGAGCGTAAATCCCTGTAGATTGATCGCACTGGAACCACCATTGTAAATTTCGATCCAATCAGAAAAATCACCATCTTCATCAGCTAGCGTATTGCTATTAGATGCCATGAATTCGGTTATGGTTAGTACATTGTTTTGCGCTTGAGCGCTTCTAATCGCAGCAGAATTTTGTGCGACAAATAGAAGCGAAGTAAGAAGCGTAAAAGTGAAAATAGTAGAGCTAATTCTAATAAGTTGAACTGTCAAACTCACCACCTGAAACTAGTATCTATAAGTCTATGTTTATAAGTCTATGTTTATGAGTCGATATCTATGAGTAACTTTTCCTTGCAGACTACAAACCTGTAATTATTTTACGTGAATTTTAAAGCGTAGAGGTGATCAAAACCCTCACTATATTAATTTAATGATTATTGCTCACTTTAACCAAGTTTTCTCTGAGCAGATGAACAACTTCATTGTGCTGCTAGTGCTGCCTCCAGCCTTAATGTCGGGTTTACACACAAGAAATAATCCGAACTTTTAGTGTGGATGATGCACTAAGTATAATTCCATTGCGGTAGGCGAGTAGATTACTGGCCTATTTATTCTTGATGATGGGGAGGTAGAGCGCGCGATTTGGTGCGGTTGCACCCACCATTACCGGCTCTGTCGGGCCATGCATTGTGCTTTCTCTGCCCCCAAACACCTGTTCGATCCAATAATAGTTGGCCTCAGTTTTCACTGGGGATGGATCTTCTAGGTGATAGAGTTTGGTGCCGCGGAAATGGGCAGGGATAAAGTCAACTGTGATTGGCTCAGCGTCACTCAAGTTGTTTGTTGCTGAGCGATAAACATTGAACCACAGCGTCTTGCGGTCTGCTGTAAATTCCCATGTGACAACCACATTATCGCCAATCAATTCCGATGTTGCTGTAACCTCACCTGGCTGCGGTGTGGAAATGGCGGTAGAGACTGGTGAAGCGTCTGCAACTGGGGTTGATGTGCTCGTCGATATTGTTGTTGGTGCTAACGTCACGTTAGGCGTTAAAGATGGTATACCCGTTGGCGTTGCCGTTTTCGTTGCCGTTTTCGTTGGAAGCGGCACAGGCGTATTTGTGGCGACAGGCACAGAAGCATTCGTTGAGCGCGGTGTCGGCGTGACCCTTACATTTGGATCTGTAGTGCTGGATGGAAGTGGCACCGAAGTGTTTATTTCTACTGGCACGGACGTATTTGTTGGACGCGGCGTGTGCGTTGAAATGGGCGGTGGGGTAGGGGTTGCCGTACTTGTTGATGTGGCCGTAGCTGTGCTCGTCGCCGTTGCTACATCATTATCTCTATTCACTGCCCGGACACTCGCCGCACTTAAATTTTGGTATCTACTATCTGCGCTAGCCGCCGGACCGATTTGAACCTCGTAATAGATATCGCCATCAACGAGTGAGTCGTCGTTGCCAGCTACTGTGATTGTTTGTGGCTGATCCCAATTTGTTGCATCGAAAACAAGTTGCGTCGGCGCGACGCTTCCTTCGCTGCTATCTGATATAGTAAACGGAATTGTAACGATCGCGCTCGGCGGGCTTTGTAGCATAATTTCAAACAGAGCTGATCCGCCGGACTCTGTTGTCACGAGTCTATCAACCGCCGCGTCGACAGTGATCTCTGGCTGTAAAAGCTGTAAAAGCACGCCAGGCGTACCGCCCATCAAGGCACTAGCTTGCCAGTTAATTGGCGTGTCTGCATAGACAGTTATGTCGATTCGCTCTAACGCCGGACCGCCTGAATCTGCTTCGGTTGCCCATCGACTGTTGCTATTATAACGTACCGTTTCTTCCTCCAACATAGGATAAATGGGGGATATGCCATCATTTGCTATCTCTGGTTCGTCAGGGCGCAACAGCTTGATGATACCCTCACCGTTGTCGAGCTCTGCCCCGATTTGCCCATTACTACTCCATGGCCCACTCATATTAATTGCGCCAAAGTTGTACCATGTGTTGCGGAAAGTCTCCGCAACGGTTGCATTATTTGGATCAAAGCCTACAACGACCAATGCTTCTCCTGCGGCAAGCTTAACGCTCGCTGGAAAGTCATAGTCGACCTCGCCGCGCAGTTGCCAATTCTCCAAACTTTGCTCGGTTGCACCAGCATTATACAGCTCAATATATTGTAAATTTGTGTCGCTGCCATCTGGGTTGTAGTGAATCTCTGAGATGACGATTGTGCCGACCCGTACGCTGTTGCCATTGTTAAAATTTGATGCACCCAGCGTACGAATTTTCATTGGGTAAAAATGCGCTGCACCATTAGGCCAGCGTCCTATTGATTCTCCATTTGCCGTTGCACCAAATGCTACCTTATCGATAAAGCGGATGAGGTTGCCTTCTCTATCTGCCTCCACAAGATAGATCTCGTCCCCCTTGCTCGAACTAAGCGCAAATGGTTCTAGTACATCGGGGTTGGCTAAATTGTTAAAGTCGCCCTCATCAAAACTAACTGTACTGCCCGCATTAAGCGTGGTGCTGGTTGGAATGCGATATTTCTTATAATTGTTGCTGCTGTCGCTTAAATACCACTGAGAAATATCTATTTGCATAGATGAATCATTGTAGAGTTCAACGGTATCTGTGAGAGGGGGATCTGTGTGGGCCAATATCTCGTTGATGAGCACGCCGTTGTTTGCTGCTTCGGCTGCCAAACCAGGCGTGCCACCATAGCGACGACTTTCGGACCAACTGCTCGACAGATTGCCGTCGACGCTTGCATCTCTACGTACCAGCGAACTGCCACGCCCTGCCGCGCGCTGCGGCCAGTCACCATCCGCGGCATACGCTATCTGCTCTATAACGGTTCCTTGGTGATCAAGCAACGTTATCTGCTCGCCACTATTGCTCAACTTGCCACTGTACTCCCCCGCTAGCAGCAGATTTTGCATGGGCAGATTGCCCATATAGCGCGCCATAAATGCACTGATATCTTCGACAATAAGGATCCGCTGATCCGGTTGCAGGCGTAAATAATCACTGGTGGCAAAGTCAAAGGTGGCCGCATCGGTCAAGCGCACGCGACTAATATCAATAACGCTGCTGGAGATATTCTGTAATTCGAGAAATTCAAAGCTGTCGGCATCGGTATACCCTGCGGCAAGTTCGGCTACAGTCGGTGCATAAGGTTGATAGGCTATTTCGGTGATGGCTAAGTTGTCGGTTGCTGCGGGTGTATCAATATTAAAAATGTCATCGTTCAACGCACTCCAGCCGCTATTGGCTTTGATGCGAGCCATCACGCGCGTAGTGCTAGTCAATGGGATTGGATTAGTATACTGTAGCACATTCTCTGCTACGTTGCCGCCTACCGTACGAGGATCGCGCCCATCGAGCGTATAGTAAATAGTACCGACAATATTCTGCGGATGTGACATGCTTAATTGGAAACCAGAAGATGCTGTACCACCTTCCTGATTAAAGATTGGCGGGTTGATCCAGCGACCGTCAAACCATTCGATACGGGCCGAAATCCAATCTTTGAGCAGCGTGATTGCGCCGTCGTAGGTGCCGGGTAAGGTGACATCGCGAATATCTTTGTTGAGAATGTCCCATCGCTGAAAGTTACGTGCTTGGGCTTGATTCAACATGGCTGCATTGGCGTCGATTTCGGCCATTAGCTTAGCTTCGGCGAAGACTGTTTCGCGCAGTTCGAACCAGCGATCCCAATATTGTATCTCGAATTCTGGATCCTCAAAGAGACGGGGAAATGTTCGGTACCAGCATGAGCCACCCTCTCGATCGGTTACCAGTTGGTCGGGCGCGCCCAGCCCTCGATTGTCTACACCAAGCGAGAAGTTAAAGTCCCAAATTGGCCCCATAGAAACTTTACTGTTGCGCCCCTTATGGAAGAAAACGCTGCGATGATAGCCATCGGTATTCTGCGTGAAGTCTTGCATAATACCGTAATCGATGAAGGATGCCGTATCAATATAGTTGGCATAACCCTCCACCGAATCAGTAAAATTGGGGCCAAAGAGCGCCTCATCGTATCGATCGATGAAGCTGCGCATTGCATTTAATTGTGCAGTATGAGCATTGTCATAGCGTGGATAGACATTGAAATAGAGCAGACAGAGGGGCGTCTGTTGTGAAGATTTAAAGCCCGGATCGGCGCTGGTGGGGTCATCAATTTTCCAAATATATCCGCCGTTGATCGTTGGCGTATTTGTATCGGATGGTGCTAATTTTTCGATATCAACGCGATTTTTGTCACGCTTGATCCGCTCGAGCAAAACATATACGCCGACATAATCATCATCGGATATGGTGGCATCGTCTTCATTCAAATATACCTCGACAAAACGTGTTCGGCTAGCATAGCGACCCATCTGATTCCACCAGCCATAAACGAGCGCATTCTTCATTAGCGTTTTATCGGCATAGGGTCCGTTAATAATCCAATCTGATTCGGGGGGCAGGCCAAGTGGCATCGTATCCAGCTCTGCCTGATTTGTATCCCATGTTTCTAGCTCATATTGCTTTTTATCCCACGTTGTCGAAAGAGCACCGCGTATCTTTAACCCTGCCTGTGTAACTAGCTGAGGTGCATCTGTAATGGTCGCTTGACCATTGCTGCCTACGTCGATGAACTGTGTGAAGACTTCAACTTTATTCTCTTGAATAATGGTTTGACCGAAGGTGTCGATGAGGATGAGGGGCAGATCCGACGTGAAGGTTGCTGTGGCGCTTTCTAGCTGTACATATTGACGCATTTCAACTTGGCTTATTGCATTATTCCCGTCGAATGCTTGTGCCTGAAGCGTTGTGCGGCTGCTGAAATTTAGTGGTTGGCTGTACTGGAAGGATGATGGTGTGGGTGGAGTGCCATCGGTTGTGTAGCGGATAGTGGCTCCATCAATTTGGCTGCTTAAGACAACCTGCACCGTGCCAACGAAAGCTTGACTAGTGGGCGAAACGCTGAGCGCGGCTGATCCCCTAAAGCCGTTGGAAAAGCCAGGAGAGGGGAAAGCTTGGATCTCTTTCGAACCAGTTGAGCTTGTACCATAGGAGATGTCATTGCCTAGCGATGGGTATTGCGGTGAAAACTCTGTGGCCACGGCTCCATCGGGGCGCGTGAGCGCGAGATATTCTCCTTCTGCCCTAAGTTTAAAATTTGTGTGAAGCTCGTTACCAGCGATTGCCCGATTTTTACTCGATGCAAAGATGACTAAATATTCATTTGCGTTTAACGTGACCGCTGGTAGAGCCCATTTGTCGAGTATTGCTGTATTGTCGCTTAGCGTATAGCCTTGAAGAGTAACTGCAACTGTGCCACTGTTATAAAGCTCAATCCAATCTGAAAAGTCACCATCTTCATCTGCGAGGGTGCTGGCATTGGCTGCCATAAATTCGGTGATAATAATGGTATTTGCTTGCGCCTGTGCTCGTTTTGCAAAACCGACTGTTGAAATAGTTGAGGATGTAGTTGGTCCTATATTCAGCCCTATATTCGATAGTGAGGCTGCGGTCTGCGTGCTTTGTGCAAATGGCTGGATATGAGCAAAAAGGCTGCATGTTGCGATGATGGTTAGGAAGCAAATTATTCGGCGCATTAAAGTATGATTCGATTATACAGCCATCGATTTAGGCTAAAACAGAAAGCTAACTTGTTATTGAGTCTCTATCAATGGCAAATAGATTGCGGGTTGGCTGATTTTGATTTGGTCTTGCTGGATTGCTAACGCGGCTGGACCGTGAATATTAGCGTCGTAGTTTCGATATACTTGTTCTACCCAATAGAAGTAGACGCCACTTTTTGTTAACGAGTTGTCTTCGAATTGATAGATGTGTGAGCCTATCTGTTGCGGCGCGATAAATTGTTCGCTTATCTGTTGCGCGACGCTAAAGTCTGGTTTTTCTGAACGATATATATGAAACCATATTGTATCTGTATCGGCTGTGAAGTTCCAAGTGATTAGCGTGTCTGACTCTCTATGCTGAGCATGAACGGCAACCTCATTGGCGCCTGATATGGGCAACGGTACGGGTGTATTTGTTTTGACCGGAACAGAGGTATTGGTTGGCCTTGGCGTGACTGTAAATTGTGCATTAGGTAAAGCGCTACTGGTTGGCAGCGGTACAGGTGTGTTCGTTGCAATGGGTACTGATGTATTGGTTGCAATCGGCACTGGCGTATTTATCGTAACTTGAACGGATGTATTTACCGGTGTGATGAAAGGTGTTGCTATTACTCGTGTTGGCGTGCTAAAGACGGCCGTTTGAGGTGTACTTGATGCAATGGGCTGCGGTATGCTTGTTATAAAAGGCGTGATGATCAATGTTGCATTTGCTAATGGTGTTGCGTTCGTCAAGTTAGTAATCGTTGCAGTCGCTGTTGCCGCCCTAGTAGCGACTGTAGTAGACATTGAAATAGTCGTTGCATTAGGTATAGACGTAAATATTGCAATCGGGGTTGCGGTCAATATTGGATTGTTTGTACTGGTTGGTGCGGCATTGCCTGTTGCTGACATAGCGGTAGGCATAGCGGTAGGCATATCAGTCGACATATCAGTCGGCGTACTCATCGGCGCGATTGCCACAGTAGCGGTTGGCGTGGGCGTTACCGTAAATGTGGCCGATGTTGTTGGCGTGCTACTTGACGTGATCGTTGGTGTCGGTGTGTAGGTTGGAGTTGATGTATTTGCTGGAGTATTTGCTGGAGTATTTGTTGGGGTGTTCGCTGGTGTATTTGTTGGCGTGATCGTTGGGGTTGGTGTGGGTGGTTGACATGGCGCGCTGGAACTGCTGCCAGCAATGCTAATATTATAGATATCGGTGTTGTCCATTATGCCATCTACCATGTGGGCATTAGGACCCCAACCAAAGACCGCTACATTTTGCGATGTGTGGCTGCCCGTACTCCATGTTACAGTTGGAAAGTTATTGATTCCGTTATTTTGGCGAACTTTCAGCCCACCCGTTTCATGATCGGAGGTAAGCAGCAATAGCGTATCGTCTCTGCCTTCCATCCACTCGATTACTTTTATGAAGGCATTTTCAAATTCAAGTGTTTCAAAGATATTGTGATTGCGCAGATTTGAATGCCCAGCATGATCGATGCGCGCGCCCTCAACCATCAAAAAGAAGCCGTTTGGTGAACTATCCAATAGATCTAGCGCTTCGGCCGTCATCTCTGACAAATGTGGATTTGTATCGTAGAAGTTAGTTTGCCCGATGGCATAATCGTACTCGTAAGAGAGATGGCCATTCCCAAATTGGCCCGAAACAAATAGATTATTGAAGGGATCTCTCGGTGTGTTGAGGCTATTCATGGTAGAGCGACTCGAAACTACATAATAGCCTGCTGCGACTGCTGTACTTGGTGAAATACCGCTTTCGCGCCCACCAAACAGAATGTTTGGCCGTGTCTGTGTGAAGAGATCGGCGGCTATTTCACTATAGTTATAGCGATAAATATCGTGTGCGCCATAGCTAGCAGGTGTTGCATGATTGATGTTCGAGCTTGTCACCAGCCCCGTGAGTTTACAGCGGTTCCGATAATACTCTAGCGTTGTTTCAAGCTCGGCTCCATTTCCCGGAATTGCTAGCGAGACCACGCCGTTGTTGACCTTCTGTCCAGTTGCCATAGCGCTCGCCGCGGCAGCCGAATCTGTAACGGAGTTATTTGCCGAGAACGTTGTCATTTCGGCTCTGTAAGGCGCGTCTTCAAATGCGATTGCCCCCTCTACCCCATACTTATAGAGGCTCGCAGCTTTGATATGCTCTATTCCCATGCCGTCACCAATCATAACAATGACATTTAATGGTGTCGCCTGTGGGTTAGTCGTAGGCCAACTCGTTGGCGTTGCCGTTGGTGTCGGTGTAAAAGTTGGCGTTGGCGTGAAGGTTAGTGTCGGGGTAAAAGTTGGCACAACTGTATCGGTTGCTGCCTCCGTCGGTATTAAAGTTGGTGTCGGCGTTACTGTTGAGACTGGCGTGAAAGCCAGCGTTGGTGTGAAAGCTAGCGTCGATGTAAAAGTCAATGTCGGTGTAACTGTTGGCGTCGACGTGATCACAACCGTGTTCGTAATAACTGGCGTGGATGTAATGACCGCGGTGCTAGTCAATGTTGGCGTTGGTGTATCCGAACTTGGCAAATCGGTTGCCTGCATTGCTGGCGCGCTCAGTCCATTAGCTGCCGCGCTGCTATGCATGGCAATATCCCCAGCGCTTTTGGCCTGTTGCGACTGACACGTAATCAGTAGCATCCCTAAAAGTATGATATTAACCGGTATGTAAATAAAGCGATAATACATAAATAATCCTCGAATGCTTTTGCTATAGGCCATTTTACAAAATAAATTATACCGCATGACAGCAAGCTACTCTAGAAAAGCCGCTGAATCCATATAATTATTTTATTGACGAGCCATATTGTCTTTACTTACTCATGTAGGGGATAAAAATTTGGGATGTACCGAAAAAGGCTCCAGAGACTTCACCCCAAATTCGTAAAGGCTCATTGAATCGCTCTTCTTGTATCCAGTAATAGTATCGGCCACTTTGTGTCAGGGAATCATCTGAATATTGATACGTATGCGTGCCGGTTAAGAAAGCTGGAACCATAAAATCGGTAATCTGTACTGCATCGCCGATTTTAGGTGTTGCAGAACGCAGAACGTGAAATCCAACGGTTGGACCATCTGTACCAAAATTCCATTCCAGCATAATCGCAGAGCGCGTATCTTCTATCTCTGTTGCACTAAACGAAATTAACGCAGATTCTGCTGATGTATCTACTGGTGTATTTACTGGTGTATCCACTAATGTGGCTGTTGGCATTAGGACCACCGTACTTAATGGTGTATTTGTCGATATGGCAGTACCGATGGGCATTGGTGTATTAATCAGTACTGCCGTTGCAGTTGCCGTATTAGTTGCTATAGCTAGACTAGTTGCTGTACTGGTTGCTGTTGCCGTGTTAGTTGGTAAAGGAATTGACGGACTCGTTGCCGTTGGGACTAATGTGTTTGCGACAACAGGAACCGACGTGTTTGTCGGCAATACCATTGGTGTAACTTGACTATTCGGAACGACTGTACTCGTTGGAATTGCTACAGGCGTATTTGTCGGACCTGGCACGGGCGTATTCGTCGAGACCGGTACAGGCGTATCGGTTGGGATCGGTGTAAATATGTTGGCTGGCGTCGCAGTTGCTGTGACCGTCGGTGTGTTGACAGGCGTGTTGACAAGCGTATTAATCGGCATACTGGTTGATGTATCAGCTACTGTCGCAATCGGTGTGTTTGTGGGGGTATCGGTTGGCGCTGCCGTAGCTGTATTTTCCGCTGTTGGGGTAGGCGTTGCGATCGTGCCTGGAGAGCCACCAACGGGAGCGCTCGCTCGCCAATTTGCTGGGTCATCGCCATAATAATCAAAATCGATTCGTTCGAGTGCTGGGCCACCATCTAACGGTTTCATAGGCCATGGGGCACTGCTCTCATAGCGCACCGTATCTTCCTCTAACATTGGGTAGAAGGATAGACTGCCGTCAGTTGGTACCTGTAGCGCATCGGGTCGCTGCAATTTGACCGTTCCTGCGTCGGGCAACAGTACGCTTAAAACACCTCCATCCGTCCATGGCCCAAGTAGCACGACTGATCCGTCTATGCCATACGCGCTGCGAAACGCATCGGCCAGCGCTGTGTCGACGGGATCAAAACCCACCATGACAATCATCTCCCCTGCTTGCACAATCGGCCCACCACTATAATTAAAATCCACCGTGCCGCGCAATCGCCAATTTGATAGATCTTCCGCTATCAAACCACTGTTAATGATCTCAATATATTCTAAATTGTCATCGGCTCCGGCTGGATTGTACTGAATTTCTGAAATAATGAGTGGACCCGTACGGACGCTGTTGCCATTGCTCCTATTCGATTGCCCAAAGGTTACACTTTCCATTGGGTATAGATCACCCGTTCCATCTAGCCATCGACCATACGATTCGCCATTAGCCGTTGCGCCAAAGTCGACTCGATCAACGAAATATAGTGGATTCCCCACCAGATCGGACTCGAGCAGATAAATATTTTCACCATTTGATGAACTCAAGGCGAACGGAACTGGATTGTTAGGATTTGCAGCATTATTGAAGTGAGACTCATCTAGCGTCAAAAAGCTACCTGCTTGCAAAATCGTTCCCGACTCCATCCTATATTTGTTGAGCGTCGCTGGATCATCGCTCAATAACCAACCCGAGATGTCAATATCTGCGCTTGTGGTGTTCAATAGCTCAATTGTGTCTACGTCGGGTAAATCGGTGTGGGCCAAGATTTCATTGAAGACAACTCGATTGTCCGGACCACGGCCATCGCGCCCTGGCGAGCCATGATATTCACTGGTCGAACGCCAGTTATTTCCATCTGCTAAATAGGCATCTTTTGCTGGCTGTATAGTTGGTACAGCCGCCGGATCGATCAACTCAGCAGCGCTGCCGTCACCATCTGCTCGGTTTGGCCAATCGCCCTTGTCCGAATAAGTAATCTCGGCAATCGGACTATTGTCTGCTGCCGATACAGCGAATGTTTCGCCACTATTTTTCAGCCCACCAATCCACGGGCCATCAATAATCAGGCTGCTTTGATACCATGGCGATGTTGTCGTTGCATAACGCTCACTGAATGCTGTTGGATTTTTTGCTAAAACCGCAAACCCACCCGGTTGGACGATGTTTGAACTTAACGTCATCGTCATCCCACCCGTCACCGAAACTCCGGTCAGATCAAGCTGGATATCACCGACATTCTTAAGCTCGATAAATTCATAGTCACCGGTGTCCGCCGGATTGTAGTGAATCTCTGTAACTAGTAGATTACTCACGTTCGCATTTAATAAGTAGGTCGAAGAAATTGCAGAGTCTGCCTTTGCCTGTCGAACTGCAAATGCTGAAAAGTGGCTAAATATGCTGAACCCTATAATAAGTAACAAGCTACTGATGGAGAGTTGCGCTATGATTATTTTCTTCTTCACAAATGGTTGTTTCCTAACCGATTTAAATTTGTCCATTAGGTTAAAAGCATATTGGCTCTACGAGTGAAACACTATTTATCTATATGCGATATAACCATAACATATAGGACGTTGCAATATTCTGTGATTTTACTGTTAATTCTATGTTATTTATCGAGCTACTATATCATTTGTTATGGTAACATGGCCCTATTGCTGTATAGATATGCCAAAAAGAGTTACGTTAGTCTTGACCGGGATAACCAGTCAAGACTAACGTAACTCTTTTCCCATCTCAATTTTGTACCCTACAGATCTCTAGACATTTTGGACTCTATCATAACTCTAGTTTGGCTCGCTATCCTCTAATATCTCACCTGCGCTTCCACTACTGATGAACGGCAGAAATAGATTTTCTGTCAGCAGCGATGATGCGTCGCCCGATTCATCACTCGATTCATTACTTGGTGCATCACGCGGTTCAGAAGTGTCGATTGCCGCCCACATAACGGTACTATCTGCAATGCGAATATCATCGAAAGCCGCTTCAATTAGGCTTGGTGTTCCACCATCTGCTGCTTCAATCAGCAAGTGAAAAGTTTGCCCTGCATATGCGTCCAAGTTGATCGAGTGCGCTTCCCAAACAGCCTGTTGAATCGAATTTTGACCCTGTTGCTCAAATAGTGTGGTTGTCGTATCACCAACAACTTTTACACGTAAGAAATCATCCTGCGTAGCGTTTTGCCAGTGTGCAAAATAGTAAGCAAACGAGAGCGTGGTTGCGCTTCCACTTGGCAGCGTAATGCTTTGCGAACGAACCGACGTAACACCACTGTCGATGTCATGGTTACCGACACCGTTTCCAGCTAATCGACCCGTAACGAGCGCATTCACGCCGCTGACACTGTTATTCTCTTGGAAGGTATAAGCAGAGTAACTTGTTGATTGTGGATTACCTGACTCCCAAATTCCTCTTATCGCTGTATCTGTATTGTTGGGGTTAACTTCCCACCCTTGGCTGCCTTCAAAGTCATCTTCAAAATAAATGACCCCACCCGCTACTGGTGTACTAGCTGGTGTACTCGTCGGTGCAACAGTAGCGGTAGCCGTTAGTATACTTGTTGCGGTTGGTGCTGGCGTATTGGTTGGCATTCCAGGCTGCGTTGTGCTGGTCGCTGTCGGTGGGATCGATATAGTTGTTGGTGGGGCCGTTAGTTGCACCGAACTGGCTGTACATATTTCCATGCTCCAGCCGTTTAAGGTACCACCATCTGCCGAAGGATACGCATCGGTTAGATTCAACCTCCACTCACCGGCTGCGCTTTGACCCATAAAGGAAGAGAGCGTTTCTTCTGGCGTGAATGTGCCATTCATGGCTGGTACGGTTGATGCACATTGAGAGTCGATAGATGCAACGCCCGTTGTATCTGCTAGTGTGACAAGTATGTCATCGCGGCTACAGCCCCAACTACTTCCGGGGATGCCAGGCTGGTCGATTAATTTTGCTGAAACTCCGCTACTTTGATGATTTAATCCGACAATCATATCTCCAACCCATTCATGCGTCATGTCAATTGAAACGTTTAGTGACATAATTGGCTCGCTGCTATTTACAGTTATAACCGAACTCTTTTCCGATACACCATTTGGCATTGCTTGCGGAATGTCTGTGCTGCTATATACTGTACACGTCATCGTCGTTGGTGGCACAGATGTTGGCGGCACAGATGTCGGTGGCACAGCCGTTGGTGGTACAGGTGTGTTCATCGCCGTACTCGTTGCCGTAGCTGTTGCTGTGTTTGCAGAAGTTGGCATTACTGTTGGCGTATCAGTTGGGATAGCCGTTTCAGTTGGGATAGCCGTTGGTGTATCGGCTGGCGCGGGTGTATCGGTTGGCGCCGGTGGATCGATACAAATTTGCTCGTTGCTGATTGTTTGGAAACAGCCATATTGTGGAGCGCCTGTCCATGGTTCTGGATAACAAATATTTTCATGCTCGTGCGTATCTGCTGGACAACTTGCCGAAATAGCAGTCGGCGGAACAGCAGTCGGCGGAACAGCAGTCGGCGGAACAGCAGTCGGAATAGAAGTTGGCGTATTTATCGGAACAACGCTGCGAAGTTGACTTAAATCCTGCTCAATCGAACTGTTGAACCATAGATTTGGCGCACCAAAAGTAGAGGTTGTGCCATCATTATAAGCAGAGACCGCAGACGTATTGACGGATGGCGTTTCTTCGAGCTTTCCAACTTCTTTATTGCCAACTCCACCGGCCATTGTGCCTATACCCTCGCCGACTGGACCAAAGACAAGATTTCCCGATCCATCACGAATGATAAGCTGCCAATTTTTGCTATTGGTATCAAAGTTCGACTGGCTCTCTGCTGTGAAATAAGCACCGTCATCATTACTACTTGCCTGAAGATTAATCCACCAATCACCGCTGGCAGGATCATATGAAACATCATCGGCTACATCTTCTGCAATGGTGACAATTGTTCCTCGGCGCAGATTCGACAAGATCGTTTGATTCGCAAATTCAAACAGATCGGTTCGGTACGGCATGTTGCTAAAATTGTCAGCATCCCATATTTCTAGAGTCCAACCACGAATATCTAAGTTATCAACCACTGTCACTAACTCGAACCAGTCGCCACCATTACCCAAAACCTGACCAAAGGTGGTGTCGTTGCCACCTTCCTGCAGAAGCTCGTTTTTGTCAACCGTATTGTATTCATTCAAAACGAGGGCTGTGGTCGGTGAAGAAGGATCTGCTGGCGGTGCTGGTTCTGTATTAGATGCCAACCCAACAGCACGCAGCTGAGCCATCACAATTTCTGTGCGATTAGGGAACCAGTTTGCTTCAATCCAGTTAACTTCGGCCTGCCACTCGGACAGCCCCCGAGGTGTACTTTGTCTGGCATCGCCCCAACGTGCAGATTGTGCCAACAATGCTGGCTGAACTTGTGCTTTGCGTTGTATCCAGCGACTAGTTGCCTCTGACGCGGTCAAGGCACCGCCATCCGCCATCAGATGTTGCCATGCTCGATATTGGAATGCCTCTCGATACTGGCTGTTTGATGTCAACGCCTGATGTAGCCAGCCTGGATTGAAATATTCTTGAGAATAGTATTGGTTTTGCCCTAACACTGGAAATGGCCCAACCCGATTCACATCCACATTGTGATAACGCGATCCTAATGAATGTTCGGCATCGTGTGCAAAAAATATCCATTTTGTGCCACTCCCCGTACGATCACGGATCGCGTACCAATTATTGGATCTTTTATCCGATGAGAAGCTTGAAATAACGGCATCGTAATCGCCACTATACATGTGAATCAGCTGATCATCAATTAGGCTGTCGATATCAACTATTGCTTTAATCTGCTCATATTCAGCATTGCTCACATTCTGATCCTGAATAAGCTGCCATAATTCGAGCCATCCTGTATCGTCACCCTGCGAGATTTCATAATGGCCATTATTGGGGTGACCAGTTCCAGTGCTGCTCCAATCTCGGTAATGTTTGATGACGTCATAATCATCTTCATTACCGCCAAAATAGTCTTCTGCATATTCTTCGGAAACGCGCTCTTGGGTCATGAAAATTCCCCAATATTGTCCATTTATGTACGCATGGACATAATTACCGCGGGTGTAAGGATTACCCATGGCTGCTTGCGTATCGCGAGACCATATTTCGCGTAAAAACGTATTTTTATTGCTGCCAGAAAATGCCCAGCTATAGTTCTGCGCCGTGCGTAAATCTAACTTTTTAAAGGTGTCAACGCCATCTTCTCCAAATATTGGATAGGTTAGCGTACCGTCGTAATCGTTATTGAAAAAGAAGCGGAATGCATGTTTGGGATTATTTCCCTGGCGACTGTAGCCACCACGCATTCGTAGGCCCGCATCGATTTGGAAACCTGCCGTATTGTCTGCGTGCAACCATTCAATTGATGTCGCACGTTCCCACTCTGATCCCTTCTTCTCTGCATTAACATAGATTCCTGTCGTCTGGTCAAAAAGATTATCTCTGTCAGTCACAATGGAAATAGAAGGCAAGCTTGCAAGTGCGTTTTTTATTGCCGTGCGTTGCCCGTTGACTACTTCTGGATCCATGCCATAATCTAATTTTTGCTCATTCAGTTGTCCTGTTGGCCACCCCGCAGGTGTGTCTTGATCAAGAACATCGTCAAGGAATATATAGGAAAAAGTTTCTACTGTTGATGGCGTTGCACCGCTAACAGCGGCAATAGTACGTACTATTGTTGTGCTGTTCACCAAAATCGGACCACTATATATAGTGCCTGTCGATGCGGTCGGCTCTGATCCATCTATGGTGTAACGAATCGTTGCACCTGCTTCTGCCGCTAGCGTTACACTTTGCGATGATGTGTAAAATCCACGTGATACCAAAGCGGTTGGTGGTGCCAGTATATAAGGGAATATTCCGGCATTATTATTGCTGCTTGGCGTTGGTGCTGTAAAGTAACGTTGGCTTGCACTGCTATCAAAGCCAAATGATACATCTGCGTATTGTTGAGGGTACATTGGTGCATAATCGCTTGCAATTGCGCTAGCTCCATCCGAAAGAGCTAAGTACTCGCCCCCAGCGGATAGTTTAAAATTTGTATGCAACTCACTTCCTGCAACGGCTCGATCTTTCTTCGATGCAAAGACGATTAGCCGTCCCCCAGCGTTCAACGTCATATTTGGGAATGCCCATTGATTCATAACCGTACTATCATCTGTCAGATAATACCCCTGAAGACTAATTGTGTTCGTGCTCGAGTTGTATAGCTCGATCCAATCAGATGCTTCCCCATCTTCATCCAGAATGGTAGTGGAATTTGATGCCATAAATTCGCTGATAATGAGTGGCCCACTATTGCTTGCAAAAGCAGCTGAACCTATCGATATTGTAGTAGTCGAAATGACTGCGCAATAAAATATGAAACAAATCGCGCAAATGGAAACAAGTCGAACAAAACATCGCATAAATTTATCCTGTGTATTATTGCCCATTATCAGAAAAATGTGGGCAGAAAATCGTGAGTTGACGCTATCTATATCATTTTTTAAGAGGTAGATATGCCACATACAGTTGGCGGGGCTGCCATGGAGAAATTTCGAAGATGTCACTACCTTTGTTATTTGCATGTATGTACGCATAAGATATTAACATGGGTTTCTGGCAAAGTTGGTTTCATTTAACTTTCAATTTTGATAAGAACGGACTATGTTTCCTCTGCTTTTTGGCAAGCTTGCCACAAGATGGACAGCAAACTGGGCTGTTTAGGGCTATTTTTACGCCAAAATCTATCGGTTGTCCATGTTTTCTGTCGTTTTGTGTTGCAAACATTACGATATCTTAATGTGGGTTCGACCCGAACTCATATGGTTGACATTGAGATGATACATTTGTAATGTCTTAATAAATTCCAACAAAAAGAGGTCATCCTTTATTTAGACAAGGATGACCTCTTTTTGTTGGAACATTTATGCATTGCTATAAACTAGGCGTTCACTAAAAGCGCGTTGCGTGGTCAAGTAATTATAGTGTACTTTACCGATTCCTGAGAAAAATTATTTTGAGTTGGATTCTGTAAAAACTTTACGCGTTGCCTCATATGCAGCAGCTTCCTTTACCATATTCACCCCACCTTCAGCCATAGCCGTCATAATCAGATCGCAAACTTCTTGAGGTGAGTCACTGACAATCATCAGATCAAGATCTGCTTCTGATATATTTCCATACTCAAGCATCACCGAACGCAGCCAATCTACTAAACCAGTCCAGTATGCTGAGCCAAATAGAATAATTGGAAAATTATGCACTTTTCGCGTTTGAATTAATGTCAGCGCTTCAAATAGTTCATCCATGGTGCCAAATCCGCCAGGGAAGATTACAAAAGCTTGCGCATACTTCATAAACATAGTTTTGCGTACAAAGAAATAATGAAAATTGATGGCAATGTTAGCATATTTATTAACGCCCTGCTCAAAAGGCAGCTCGATACCAAGACCAACTGAAACGCCATTTGCTTCAGATGCGCCTTTGTTTCCAGCCTCCATAATACCCGGGCCACCGCCCGTAATCACAGATAGACCAGATTCTGTCAGCAACCTTGCTGTTTCGACTGTCGCTTGATACATGGGATTATCGGACTTGGTGCGAGCCGACCCAAAAAGCGTAACGGCTGGGCCCAATTCTGCAAGCCTATCAAAACCTTCGACAAACTCACCCTGAATCCGCAATACTCGCCACGTATCTGTATCTTTAAAGGCTGCTACCTGCGGATCTGGAGAGGCAAAAAGTTCCTCATCTTGTGTCGTGCTCATTAGTTGCTTTGCTTTCATTTTGTTTTGTTTTAAATTTTTCATAGATATCTGGATTTGATATTTGTTTATTTTCTTGTGCCCTAATTAAAATTTCTATTTGCTAAGATTGGGGCGTGGGGTAATCGATCTGTTATGCTATTACGAGCGATGCACTAGGCATAGTTTCGACATGGAGAGCTCTGTCACTTGGTGAACTGATTCGGGTGTGATGGCGCAGCCGCCGCCTTCTGCATTAAAGCTAGCTAAAGACTAGCGACGCCATCTCAGCCAGCATTTGCTCGCCCATCCTCTTAACTTATTTCGAGTACACCCTATTGATTATACTCTACTGATTATATTTACCAACTGTCTATTATGACGGCAAAATGAATCTAAGGATAGTATGCAACTTTTATTTGTAACAGGCAATAAAAATAAGGTTCGTGAGGTTGAGCGAGTGCTTGGATTCTCTGTGGAACAGATTGAAATTGATCTGCCGGAGATCCAGGCAATTAATGTGCAAACAGTTATTGAAGCCAAAGCTAAGTCAGCCTATCATCAAGTTGGCCGCGCAATTTTAGTGGAAGATACAGGGCTGTCTATTAATGCGTGGAATGGTATGCCCGGGGCATTAATCACGTGGTTTTTGAAATCTGTTGGTAACGAGGGGATTTGCAGAATGTTGGAAGGCTTTGAAGACCGTCAGGCAACAGCCGAAACTTGGATTGGTTTCTACGATGGAAAACACGTTGAGTCGTTTTTTGGAATAACGAACGGCACCATTGCAGAATCACCACGTGGAACCAAGGGGTTTGGTTGGGATTCACTTTTCATCCCAGACGGATTTAACAAGACATTTGCAGAATTGACCGAAGATGAGAAAGCGCACATCTCAATGCGGACTGAAGCAGTCCTCAAGTTAAAAGCCTATTTGGGAAAGCAGAACCTGCTTTTACACAAAACGCTGTTAGGCAAGAGCACAGGATTTTGATATGTATCCACTTCGTTCTACTGCCAGCCGATGCGCCAGACATTGCTGTCCTTTAGGTCTCGCCATTCTACCTCGTAAACTGCCCCAGTCAGGACAGCCTGTAAAAACACTTTGTCAAGCTTATTTGGTGCGCTATAGCTACAGCGCGTGATTACAAAATGCTTCTCTCTATTCTTTGGAAGGAGTGCTGTCCATTTAGAATCTAAAACTTTCTTTGGATTAACTTGATTCATAAGAAGTGTCTGAAAAATTTATCGGGGTTGGAAAAATTATTCCGCGAAAGCGTCAAGAAAAGCATCACTATCTACACAGATACTGGCGCTTTCGCGAAACGCTTGACGGCAGCACGACCTTTTTAGATTCTTTGTAAGAGTGGGCGAAACAAAAATTTCATATTTTACAGTATATAAAAAGGGTAAACAGACGCTCGAGCGTCTGTTTACCCTTTTTATATACTGTATCTTGGTGGTACTCCCAAGGGGATTCGAACCCCTGTTGCAGGCTTGAAAGGCCTGAGTCCTAGGCCTCTAGACGATGGGAGCAAACTCTAAAACTTGCTAATAAAATGGTGTACAATCTATACAAAAATGTGCCACCAAATTTTTTGCAACGAATTTTTCGCCAAGAGAATAAAGTATAGCAGTTCGGCCTAATATGGTCAAGTTTTAAGTTCTAAAATTGCACATTAAAAGCGATTGGGATGCTATATGAGCAACTGTTTGTAAGACCCTTACGAGAATAGTTAAGGTTAATTTGGGGGCTTTACTAGTGAATCTCTATATGATAGACTGTAGCTTTACGTGCTGCATTTCTCATTTACAAATAGAGAGATCTGTAACAGTAAACTTTTAGAATGTATGATTTTATATTTATTTAAGACGAAATATCTCTAGCTCGGCTCTCGCAGCATTAATTTGATCATACTTTTGTTAACTATCGTAGCAGGGGTGCAAAAATTTCGCTTGATTTATTCTGGAAATTTTCTATGTAGGAGTTATATTTGGAAAAGTTGATTGTTGCCTGTGTTCAGCCTAGAGTGCGGGTATTTGACACCATAGATGATTATATAGCCGACATTCGTCGTTATATGAATGTTGCGATACATCAAGATGCAGAGCTGATTGTCTTTCCCGAGCTGTTAGGCTTAATGATTGCTCCCACTTTGATGGACAATTCTCGTTCGCTACGAGGGCGCCAGAGTGGTCAAAATTCAATATTTCAGCGGGCAAATCTCTCTTTTTTACCAGCTTTTGGATCCGATTTGCGCGATGAGGTTAGCGCGTTTTTAAAAAGCAATGCCGCTTATATTAACCAACTCTATGTTGATATATTTAGCAACTTTGCGCGTGAATATAAGATGACGATTGTTGCGCCTAGCGGGTACTTACCTGACCCACTAAGTGGAGTTCTTCGAAATATGGCAGGAGTATTTAGTGCTAGCGGGGATCAGTTAGGCTATCAGAGTAAAACAAGACTTTCGTCAGCTGATAAAGGAATGGTTAGCGCAGGGAGGTCGTGGACCGTTATTCCTACGGATGTTGGCAACTTGGGTCTTGTCCTAGGTGAGGATATCTTCTTCCCTAAAGTTTGCCAGCTTTTAGCCCATCAAGGAGCCGAAATCATAATAGCCTTAGCTGCTTGTGATCAACCTATAACGTCGAATCGAGTGCGAATCAATGCGATTGCGCGTGCCCAAGAAATGCAACTCTTTACTGTTTTAAGCTATGCAATTGGCGATAATCTGATTGCCAAGAAAAAGACAGGAGTACTAACAGGACATTCTTCCATTATTGGGCCACGCGAACTGACTGTCAACGACGACAATCTATTTATTGCGATTAGCGAGGGCGATAGCGAAGGTGTAATTACAGCTGAGCTAGACTTTGCCGCCTTGCGAAATCTTCACGAAGTTTCTAATAGACCCCAAACCCAACCTCTCTCTTCGGATGAGAAGAGAAAGATGATGCTTAGCATTGAAAATGAGATGGCACAGCCTCTGCCCCCAAATTTTGATGTCGCAATAATCGATCAAACGATTTCTCTTGAACCAACTGCTGCATCACACAAGGAAGCTACGGAAATGTATACATTAGATGAACTTCCAATCATTGCCTCGATTTCAGCGCGATGGCCGCTAATGCCATTTATTGATATAATCGAACCTGTTATTTTTGAAGAATTTTCTGGGACAGCCCATGATGCTGTTGCACCACAGACATGGGTTCGGGATTCAGACGGTTCTGATGATGAGACCGAAGAGATGGATGCACTAATTTTTGATTCGGAAACACCCATTGATTGAGAGCAGTAGACCCGCTAGCGCTCAATCCATTTGGGGTTCTGCTCTCTATAAATATAAATGCCAACGGTACTAGCAACATTGTTAGTATTATTATTAATAGCGTTACTTAGGCGACCAAGTAGCAAAGACCCCACTTCCCACTTCAATTGGCTTGTCATCTGAAATGTATTGAACCCAAATACTTGTCGTATCACTACTTCCATTCCCCGCATAGACAAACGCTGTGCTATCCGGCGACCACATTGTCATGCTTTGTACATATTGATCAAAAAATGGCAGATAATTCTGTAAAAACGTACGGCTTGGAATAAATGCATCATATAGTGTGACTGTCCCATCCTCTGCTAGCCAAATGTGCCAGCGCACCCGTGGCTCACCATCCACTTCATCCATTTGCATAAACGCTAACTTCTCACCATCCGGACTCCAAATGAACCCGAGACTTGCCTCATCACTGACCTCTCGTGTTTGCATAGATTCTATATCTACAACATACAAACCACTTGCACTATTTTGTATGCTTGCTGGATCCTCAGTTGTGTACGCAAAGTAGCGAGATGTTGGATTTGCCGAAAAGATAATTCTATTATTATAGGTTGTTACCTCTTGTAGCCCCTCGCTTTCTGGATCGCTCAGCACAAGCGCTCGCTCTCCACCCTGATTAATTGCATAAATTATGCTGTTCCCATCCGCCATCCATTGAGGTGCCGAAAACCCGCTTGATGCTTCTGAGATGGGGATGCTCTCTCCATCGAGTGAGCGGATCGAAGTCAGCTCATTCGCAATATGTGTGATCATCCGACGACTATCTGGTGCCCAAGAAAAATATGAAGGTTGACCAATTGCAAGCGTTTTTGCAGTGATATCATCTGCCGAAACATCCACAACACGGAGCGCTAAAGCACTCATATTTCGATATACCCAATTACTTAAATAAGCCAAACGCTCGCTGTCGGGGCTCCAATAGTAGTAGAAAGGGGCAAATGGTAAATTTAATTCGCTTTGTTGCTCCCCTAAATGATCGCTAATTTGAAGTTGTGCCCTTACATTACCCCGATCCGTAAGTGTTTGTGTCCAAGCAACTAATTTTCCATCTGGCGACCAAGTTGGTTGTTGATAGACAATTTTGCCCCGTTCTGCATCACCCGTCAGCGTAATAATCTCATCGCCGGATGGCGTCATCGTAAAGACATTGCCATCAATCCCCAAAACCAGTAGCCGATTTTCTGCGGACGAGCTAACTGTGATATTGCGGCTAGATGAAGCGTTAGCTGTGTCTGCTTTTTCGCTTGGATCAATTAGCTTGACAAACGGCGCACCCTCTTGTGACGTACAACCTAGAAGCCCAAAAATTACCAGCAATAATACTGTCCTACTTATATAAACTCCGCGAAACGATCCATGAATTTTTTGACCAGAGATAGATGGAACTGCCTGCACCGCGCTGGTTTTGCAAACAAATGAAGCGTCTATGTGTCGCATAATCATTGTAAAGATAGCGCAGATGTTTTGGTACGAAAAAATGGAGAGTTTTTGAGGTTGCATAGTGTCTCGATTCGTTAAATGCTGAATTTTTATAATGTCTCATACGTTTATGCTAAATGAGCCACTATTGAGATTGAGAGGGGACGATACCTAGCGTAACAGATTCGCCCTTTCGCTGTATGCAAATAGTATTACAAATAGGTCTAAAGTGACCAACACCGTCAAGCCTGTACCGCAACGTGTGTAAATGATTCTGTTCTGTTAAGCGAGTTGACGTCATTTACACACAATTAGAGAATAAACTTACAATGTCTGAGTAAAGAAAATCTCTCATCAACAGCCTGCTGGCTACGGTATCGGTGAAGCTTGGATCCCAATTCTACTGTTGCGTAAGAGTTAGACTTATTTGGTACGTAAGTACTATATCGGGACCATCCCATTATTGATACTATTGAAACGAAAGATTCCCCGATATATTCGTGATAGACCGTTCCAAAAAATAAAATAAAAAGCATGGCTACAAGCTACTTCAGAAAGCCATTTGAGCATGTATAGTTCTTTTCTGAATTAGCTTTGGCTGCACATGTTCAACTTCATCGACTTAATTCGATTTATCATTTTCTGACTTATTACTGTTTTGTGTATCAACCTACAACATTAGAAAATCACACTCATCGATCTAGTTCATAATTGGGCGCACTATGTCTGTACTTACCTCTAACTCGCGAAATAGATTGTTAAAATCGGACTCGATTCGAACAGGTAAATCTCTCACTCGTAATGAGTACCTAGCCCCCTATGATGAAAATGCTTTCGATAACTCATTTACACTGGCGAGCTTTGCTCTGCGTATTTTTGCCATATGCGGGCTTTTCTTGGCCGGTCATTTTCTTTTTCGACTCGAACCCCCTGCTTTGACTGCAAAACAGATAAACAGCGCTCATTTTTCTGTTCGAAATGGTTCAGGTGCAGTTGCACGCGCAAATGGATCGCTCGAATCACTGAACGAAGACACTATTGGACATCTACTTGCGGGCGACATGATTGTGGCAGATCACGGGGCGGTTTGGCTATCATTTCCTCACGGTCAATCTGTAGCATTAGAATCTGGTGCGTCTGTAACTGTCGAACAATTAGAAATTGAAAATGAAATTCAGCGAGTGCAGCTTATTGTATGGTCTGGTCGGATCCAATATACTGCGGGTGTAGAAAACAATGTAGAGGATTATTTTTATGTATCCTCTACATCCTCGTCGTCGCAGATTCGTGCAGGTAGCATGAGCGTTGAAGTCCTCGACTTGCAGAAAACACGATATGTTGTGATAGATGGTACAGCAACTATCGAGATGGGCGGGCAAACTGTTCAGCTACACGCTTCACAACATCTGGATGCCATACTTGGTGAGCTACTTGTTATAGATATAGATGCTTCCCCCATCGTTGAAGCGGTGATAGCCAAGTCGCCTGCCCGTTCTACTTTAGCTTCAGTTGCATCAGCCTCAGTTGCATCAGCTTTAGTTGCATCATCCTCAGTTGCGAATACACAACTAAGCTCGGATGAATTTGAACTCGCTGTCGAGACATATGTAGTGAAGACCGGTGACACAATATGGTCTATCGCAATGCGCTATGGTGTCGATATGGATAGTATCATCAATGTAAACCCCGTCATAATAGATTCGAACTTTCTCTCTATTGGTCAGCAACTCCTTATCCCTACAGATTTTGCAGTCTCAACAGAAATTGGCACGAACTAGACTTTACTCTATAGCTCTTCTCCTCATAGACTTACAGCACGTGTTTTAATTTACCTCTCGTAGTACAATTCCACTTGTATTAAAATAATAGAACATAAACTTATGTCGACTTTATAAATTTTTCTAAGCTGAAATATTCGCAGCTTCAAAACCTAATTCCTCTCTTAACCTTGCTGAAAAGATACAGCTATACTGCTAAACCCAACAAAGAACAAAGGAGATCCTATGAACGCGACAATATTGAGCTGTGCTGTTATTGGCGCATTTACCACGCGTGAACATAACCCCAACGCACCCATCATACCAAACGAAATCGCTACATCCTGCATCAATGCGGCAAAGGCGGGCGCAGCCGTGGTTCACATCCACGTACGTGATCCAAAGACGGGTGAAAATAGCATGGATCTTACCTACTATAAAGATGTCGTGGATCAGATCCGCGCCAGCGATGTCGATGTCCTCATCAATCTCACCACCGGACCCGGCGGTCGCTACCTACCTGGCAACCCCCAACCCATGCCAATGGATCCATCCACCGCTCCATCTACAGCCGTAAAACGGACCGAACACGTTGCCACATTAAAGCCTGACATTTGCAGCCTCGACTTCAACACAAATTGGTTTGGCACATCCGCCATCATCAACCCCCCAAGCATGATCCGCGACATGGCCCAAATCATCCGCGAAGCTGGCACCGTTCCCGAACTCGAAGTATTCGACAGCGGCGACATTCGGCTAGCGGTTGATCTGCTCGATGAAGGCGTGCTAGACTCCCCCGCATTCTTTCAGATCGTTCTTGGCATCAAATATGGCTTTAACATGAATCCCGAAACATTGGCTTACGCCAAATCACAACTGCCCGCAGATGCAAAATGGGCGGCCTTTGGCGTCAGCCGTATGGCCTTTCCCATGGTTGCGCAATCTTGGCTCTTGGGCGGCCACTGTCGCGTCGGTATGGAAGACACTGTCTATCTTAGCCGTGGCGTACTGGCACCCAGCAACGCTGCACTCGTCGCCAAGGCCAAAGGCATTATCGAAGAACTAGGTGGTACAATTGCTACATCGGATGAAGCTCGAACGATTTTGGGCGTCACAAATTCGTAAATGTAGGCGATTACCCTAGACAACAAGAACACCCAATTTGACACAGACTTCTCTCCTTGGTATTCTTTTGCGGAACCCAAACGTTCAAAAGGAGAGTTAAATGGCTCGTGGCGTAACACCATCTACTACAGATAATCACACTACTACATTGATCGCTGTTAAGAAACAGGGCAGTAAGCAGAAACTAGACTCGCCGTCTGGATAACCGTGCTTGCTCGCTGTTTTGGAGCCAAATACCGGCCATCCAGCCCTGGATGAGCCGGTTTTTTTATGCGTTAAAATATTATCCAAATGATTCGGCTATGATTTTGTCAATGGTGATTTTTGTGATTATGGCCCCAAAATTTTTAAAATCCATAACCGATAGGAAACAACAAAATGAGTCTTGAAAATTTTTCCATAATCGAATCAACCCTGCGTGAGGGCGAACAATTCGCCAATGCCTTTTTCAATAGTGACCAAAAAGTCGAAATTGCGCAATTACTCGACCAATTCGGGGTCGACTATTTAGAGCTTACCTCACCCGCGGCCAGTCCCCAGAGCGCACAAGATTGCACCCGAATCTCTGACTTGGGTCTAAACGCCAAAATTCTCACCCACGTTCGCTGCCACATGGATGACGCCAAATTAGCCGTTGATACGGGCGTAGACGGCATCGACGTTGTCTTCGGCACGAGCAGCTATCTGCGCGAATTTTCTCATGGCAAAGACATCCCCTACATCATCGAGTCTGCCGTCGAGGTGATCGACTTTGTAAAGAGTCAAGGTCTCGAAGTGCGCTTCAGCAGCGAGGATAGCTTCCGCAGCGATCTTGTTGATCTGCTTACCATCTACCGAGAAGTCGACAAAATTGGCGTCAATCGCGTTGGCATTGCGGACACCGTTGGCGTCGCCAATCCGCGCCAAGTTTACGAGCTAATCAACACCCTGCGCGGCATCGTTGGCTGCGACATCGAATTTCACGGCCACAACGACACCGGCTGCGCCGTCGCCAATGCCTACTGCGCGCTCGAAGCAGGAGCCACCCATGTCGACACATCCGTACTTGGCATCGGCGAGCGCAACGGCATCACCCCGCTTGGTGGACTAATTGCCCGCATGTACGTCCACAACCCCGACGCAATCCGCGAACGCTACAACCTGCCCATGCTGCGCGAGGTTGAAAATTACGTGGCCGAACTTGTGCGCGTCGATGTCCCTTTCAACAACTACATCACCGGCTACACAGCCTTCACGCACAAAGCAGGCATCCACGCCAAGGCAATTTTGAACAATCCCAGCACCTACGAAATTTTAAACCCCGAGGATTTTGGCCTAACTCGCTACATTCACGTGGCCCACAAATTAACCGGCTGGAACGCAATCAAGCAGCGCGCTGAACAGCTACAGCTTGAATTGAGCGATGCAGACATTAAAGAAATTACGGCCACCATCAAGGCACTGGCGGATCAGCGCAGCCTTAGCCTTGATGACGTGGATGTGTTGCTGAGAGAGTATCATTCTGCCGCGACGCTTGCCGAATCATCTGGCGCAGACGTAGCAGTGCATGCCGTTGTCGAGACACCCAATGTCGCGTGATGATTTGGCAGAAGTTGTGCCATCCGAGCCAACACTGCCTGATCCAGAAGCGTGGCGAGTAACTGCCACCCGAATGGCCTTCCGCAATCAGTGGGTCAGCGTCGAATTGGACGATGTACTGTTGCCCAATGGCGATGCCTACGAATATACTCGGCTCGCTGTTGCGGACAACCGCGCGGGCGCGGGCGTCGTCGGTTTCAACAAGGATCGTACGCACGTACTGATGGTGCGCGAATATCGACACGGCGTGGGGAAGGTTCTGTGGCAATTTCCCGCGGGGCTCTCCAACGAAGGCGAGGATCTCGCGGCTGCGGTTGTGCGCGAACTGCGCGAGGAGACAGGCTATGCCCCACTCGGCGGCGCTGAATCCCTGCACTATCTTGGCTCAACGCTGGACGCGCCGCCGCTGGGTTTGTTGCGCAGCCACATTTTCGCCGCATGGGATCTCGAACTTGTGGCTGATGGATTCCAACGCGACACCGCCGAATTTCTCACCATTCATTGGCAGTCGGTCGAGTGGCTCAAAGGGTCGGTCCGCAGCGGCGAAATCGAGGATCGATTTGTGGTTTGTGCGGTGGCGTATCTGTTGTTGAACAGATTGATTTGAATCGTGAAATCGATCCGTAGGGGCACGATATATTGAGCCCGTCCCATGATGCTGCCTCTTCTTGTATCCATATGGCACAATAGCGAAAAGATCCGACAACCGTAGGTGCGTAATCATAAATCATATGACCCAACCAAAATCGTTTGCCCAAAAAGCCATCGCACGCGCAGCGGGCCTCGACCATGTTGTCGAAGGCCAAGTTGTGGACGCGCAACCCGATGTGATGATGAGCCATGATAACACCGCCGCCATCATGCAAATTTGGCGCGAGTTCGGCCAAGATCGAGTTGTCGCACCGCAGAAGATGGCTATTACGCTGGATCATGCTGTGCCCGCGCCGACAACCCGGCACGCGCTCAACCATGCAGAAATCCGTGAGTTTGTTGCTCGCCAGGGGATCCGCCATTTTTACGACATCGGCCGTGGTATCTGCCATGAGGTGTGGAGCGAAGAAAGCATTGTGCTGCCGGGGCAAATGCTGCTCGGTTCGGATTCGCACACGCCGCACTTTGGCTGGCTGGGTGCCTTTGGTGCGGGGATCGGTCGTAGCGAGATGGCGGTTTTGTGGGCGACGGGTGAGTTGTGGCTGCGTGTGCCCGAGTCGATCCGCGTGACGTTGATGGGCGAGCTGCCGCTGGGTGTGACGGCCAAAGATTTTGCGCTGCGGTTGATTGGCGATCATGGGGCGGACGGGGGGCTGTACGCATCGATTGAGTTTGCGGGCGACGGCATTGCTGTGCTGCCGCTGGAGCAGCGGATGGTGCTGCCCAACATGATGGCCGAATTCGGCGCAAAGAATGCGTATATTGCAGCAGACAAAAAGACGGTCGATTATTTGGCGGTGCGGCGCGTGCGACGCGAGTGGATCCTGGCAGAGTCTGGCGACGTGCCGCTGGCTGCTGCCGCCACGGTTTTGGATCTGACTCAATTTGATGCGCAGAAGTTTGAGCCGCAGATTGCGGATGTGCGGGCGCAGATTGCGGCACGTGCGTTGACGCCGGATGAAGGCGTGCCCTATTTGGCTGACTATATATATAGTGCTGCTGAGCTGGAGCCTTATGTAGCGTGCCCGCATACGGTGGATAATGTGG
>Ga0209187_1001382_pt1 | contig 28591 bp, 21 predicted proteins | sample BantaG_FD_187430 | JGI IMG/M metagenome (GOLD analysis project Ga0209187, IMG submission 187430) | Marine algal microbial communities from Bantry Bay, Ireland - BantryBay_4 metaG (SPAdes) (version 2) | ecosystem: Host-associated > Algae > Red algae > Unclassified | place: Bantry Bay, Ireland...
TTATCATCCCAGTAAGTCCTGATGAAGTTGTCCAATATATTGATGTCAGAGATCTTGCTGAATGGATGATCCGATTAGCAGAAAATAAAGCGGCTGGAACCTACAATGGTTCTGGACCAAGTTACCCAATGACAACAAATGAATTTGTGTATGGTATACATGCCAGCTATATATCACCTGTCAACTTTACGCAAATAGACGATATTTCTTTTTTAAAAGAGAATGGAGTCATTGGTATCCAACCCTGGGTTATTCAATTGCCACAATATGCTGGGATGTCAAAAAGCGATACTCAAAAGCAATTAGCGCGGGTCTACAATTTAGGTCATTAGCACAAACAGTTGCTGACACCGATAAGTGGTGGTACTCAGATGCTGTCACGCAAGAAAGAAGGGATAACATACTTGATGGTGAGCAATCATTTATGCCAAAAGAAGCTGACATATTGGAGAAATGGAATTCGATAAAGAAGACTAAATAAGCTTTCATTCAAGTGACTCTATTCGTTCTTTACGTCAAAAAAAGATGAGAACATTTATTTTATCCTTTTTTCTATTTCAGGGTTTATTAATTCAACAAGATAACAGTCAAAATAGAATTATCTTGCCCAATACGTCAACTGAAACTAGCGAAGCTGAAGGTTACATTAGGGCCGTAAATAGATACATCAGATATAGTAGATGTTGAGCGGTATAATTTATCAAGAACAGCACAAGTAACAACAATCAATGAATTAGAAATAAGAAAATCAACAAATTCATCTCTCAGAAGAGGAAGAGAACAATTAAAAAATAAGCGCTTAATAAGAAAGGAAAAAGTTAAAATTGATAACCCTGATTGTGGCAGAGATTACAACAGCTTCGTCCAACACGAGTGCTTTGCTTTCAACGATCTAAAAAACCCGCAGGACAGTATACTTTTAGAACAATACGAGCTTAAGGTTCTTTTGAAAAAGAAAAAGAAGTATTACAAGGTCTGTTTGAATGGAGAAGAATATTATGTTTTGAAAAATAGAAATAATCGTTGATAAAAAAAGTAATCTTTTCTAATCAACACTCATTGCTATAACACATTGCATCTAATTCCTATCTTAGCTACATGTCGACAACTGACTTCATTACTCGCACTCAATCTTGGATAGAATCTACAGTCATCGGACTCAACCTGTGTCCATTTGCAAAACATCCCTTCCAGTATAATACCATCAGATTTAGTGAAAGTGATACTATCGAAACAGAGAATCTCATCATGGTGTTGCAACAGGAACTTAGCATACTCCAGAAGCGACCTAGTAATGAAGTGGAGACGACGTTAATCATCCTGACTAAAGGTTGGCAAGATTTTGATCGATACTTATCGTTGATTGATGTTTGTGATCAGTGGCTTGTTGAAGCTAAACTTGTTGGAGTCATTCAGATTGCCAGCTTTCATCCTCATTATCAATTTGATGGCTTAGATGCAGATGATGTACGTAATTACACGAATCGATCGCCATATCCGATGATACATTTACTCCGAGAAGATTCGATCAGTAGGGCAATAGATAACTATCCTGATATAGCATCTATACCCGATATTAATCAGGAAAAATTAGTCAGCTTAGGCATCAATTATTTTAAAAGATAAGTATTGCTTGAATAAAATTTACGGAATTAAATAAATTCAATGAGTACACTGAAATAATTAGTTAGAGCTATTTTTAATTCTTCAGCCTTTTCATTAGTTCTTGTCTCCATCGGCCATGAAAGATGGCGCCGCGATGACTTGTATCTTCCAATTCAATCAATGTTTCATGATCTGAATATTCGCAAAGTGCAAGTGTGGAACTAGGAATAACCACCCTATCATCATTAGTATAAAATATACTGATCGGACAACCCGCTTCTTCAAGATATTTCCAATTCGGAAATTGGAATTTAATTATAGAACTAGGGACAATAGGTATGTATCTATTTTTTAAATCAACGATGCTTTTAAAAGGTGAAATCAAAAACAACTCTTTAGGCTCATTGGTGCCTGCCAAATAACAGGCAGAGCCTGAGCCCATCGAATAACCAACGATGATTATATTTTCTTCACCATAGGTCTCTTTCAAAAAATCATATACAATTTGAGCATCATCATAGAATTGATTGTCAGATAATAACATGCCTTGACTTTTTCCGTATCCTCTGTAGTCAGGCATAAAAATATCGTAGCCCACTCCTTCCATCATTTCTGATTGACGAATGCACCTACGAATACTTCCTTTATTGCCGTGATAATATAGGATGACTCCTTTCGGATTATCTACTTTTTTCCAATAACAACTTATTGTAATGTCGTCATCAACTTTAATTTTTTTCTCTATACCTTTTCGATAGACATAATCTGGAGATAAAAAATCAGGCATAAATAATAGTGAAGCTTGTGCAAAATATAATATAATCGCAGCAATGATGTAGAGGAAAATAATAATAATAAAAAGGTATTTAATGAACTTCACTTATAATATTTTCGAATAATGAAAAGGTTGAAAAATCCGTGTAAATTTTAATTATAAATAGCTAGAACAATTGAATGTTGTTATCCTTCTATAAGGTGCTTTTCTCTTTTCTTATTCATATCTCGCACAGCTTTTTCAATTCCTTTTGGTGTCAATGTGTACATGGGAATTAAATCTTTAAGTAATACAGATGTTTGTGTATAATCCCACTCAGATCGATGCATTGGATTGAGCCACACCATGCGATCGAATTTATCTTTTAACAATTGCCAATTATGGTAGCTCAGTCTAGACAATTCATAAGGAGCCATTGCTGCATCTCCGATAACAAAGACACGATAGTTAGGATCTTTATTTAATATTTTTTCAATAGGTACTCGTTTGGCTCTTCTCACATCTTCATACACTCGATCATAAATAGTGTTGTGGAAATAGTATGTTTCTAGATCATGAGCAAACCGCGTCTTCATCTTTTTAAATAATGAAGTTACTGAGCGTATGTATGGGTCCATAGAATAGCCACCATTATCAACTAGTAAAATAACCTGAAGTTTTCTGTCAATAATATCTCGTTCTATAGGCAGAAAAAGTCCTCCTTGTTTTAGCCCTTCTTTAATCGTTTTTTTGATGTTTAATTCTTTCTGGGCAGTCTCTTCCCTAATGCCTTTCAAGTATGACAAAGCAGCATCAACATTATTATCATTCAACCGTTGATTCAAATCGACTGGGTAGAATTTACCATCATCGACAACCGACCTTGCCATTTTCCCGCCGCCAGTACCGCCAACACGAATGCCACCCATAGCAGCTCCAGCATTTCCGTAGGGAGACATCCCTCCCTGACCTATCCAATGCTTGCCACCAAAATGTTTGCCTTTTTGTTGTTCCAATACTTTTTGCATCCGCCGTTTCAATTCTTCGAGATCAACCTTTCGATAATCCGCAGCTTTGTTCACGTTCATATCTTCTGGCTTTTCCTGGTCTCCATCTTCATCTTTCATATCCGGATCATCATCTGCCAAAATATCTTCACCTGATAAAATCTCATTGATGTCATAACTAGTGACATGAATTTCATTTAAAAATTGATCGATGAGTTCGTTGGTATCAAGATCTTTGTCATCAGGATGATCTTCTAGATAAGATTCTTTCCAATCTTCAAATGCTTTTGATCTAGCTATAGCTGAATTTAACTTTTCGCCTTTATTGACATTAATCTCATAGAAATATTTGTAGAAGGCCTGTGTAAATGGGCCAAGCAACTTTGGGTCTTTCACACAAATACCCTTTAGCACTACATATATATCTCCGATCAGATTAACGAGCCCTCTGTCAATAGATTTACGTAATAAAAGAAGTGTTCTGACATCAGCTGGTACGCCATATTCACGAAATGTATGTGGTAAACTTTCAAACATGTTTCAAAAGTAGAACATAAATCAAACTAACGCTACTTCAAACAACGATTCATTTGACTAATAGCAGAATACTTGATGGATTCCAATACTTAATGCTTAATTTCAGATAACAAAGCTACCAAATGTCCTCGATTTATTGGCCATTCGCGGTTTTAGGCATTGCTGTGATCACAATAGTCTTGTTTATCACAAAGCTTAAAGTGCACCCATTTTTATCATTGATGACAAGTGCTATTATCGTCGGATTGCTTTCTGTAGACTTACCAGGAGATTCAGCGACTCACCATTGGTTGCGAGCAGTTAAATTACCCATGCAAGAATTTGGTCGTACTGCAGGAGGTATAGCGTGGGTTATAGCATTGGCAGCTCTTATAGGAACTGCTATGATGGGTAGTGGTGCAGCACAACGACTGGTCACTGCTTTACTTCATGTCTTTGGAGAATCACGAGCAGCGTGGGCGTTGCTTGTCAGTGGTTTCATACTTTCTATTCCAGTATTCTTTGACACCGTGTTTTTCCTATTGATTCCATTGGCTATTGGCCTTGCATTGAAGACTGGTAAAAACTTTGTTCTCTATGTCATAGCCATTTGTGCTGGAGCAGTCATTACACATAGTATGGTCGCTCCTACACCAGGTCCATTACTAATGGCAGAGACATTAAAGATTGATTTGGGATTGACGATTATCGCTGGTATTTCAGCTGGGGTCATCCCTTCTGTACTTGCCATTCAAATAGGAAAAATCCAAGATAAACGATTGAACATTCCAGTACGTTTAATAGAAAATCATCAGAATTTAGAAAAGACACCATCTTTGTTTTCTTCTCTTTTGCCCATTCTGATTCCTGTTGTGTTGATAAGTGCTGTATCCATTATTGGTGTAGCTACTGGTAGTGTTCCACCTTTTCTAGAATTTTTAGGTAATAAGAATATAGCTATGGCGCTTGGTACAATTGCAGCATTGTATAGCTGGAAATCTATAGCAAATATAGCCATTGAAGAACTATGGGCTAGATGTGTTAAGCCATTAGAAATTGCTGGTATCATCATTCTTATCACAAGTGCAGGTGGCGCATTTGGGGCAATGATCAAACATAGCGGCGTTGGATCTGCTATTGAAGCATTGACAAGTGGTATCGGTTTGCATTTTGTCGTATTGGCTTGGCTCATCTCCGCAGTAATGAAAACAGCTCAAGGTTCTACAACAGTTGCAGTTATCACTGCGGCTAGCATTATGTATGCAATTGTAGGAGATGGAGCATCTTTACCATATCATCCCATATACATTTATCTCGCTATTGGCTTTGGTGGTGGATTTGTCTCATGGATGAATGATAGTGGATTTTGGATTGTGAGTAAATTAAGTGGATTCACGCAAAAAGAGGCCCTTCAGACATGGACCTTGATGTTTGCCTGTATAGCACTTATCGGTCTTTTTGAAGTTCTTTTGTTATCCTATATACTACCTCTTAAATAATTATGGCGCATACCTTAACGCTTAATTAACGAGTGCTAAAATTACGAATGAATGGAACCATACCACATGAATACTTACAGACCAAATATACAACTAACAACCTGATTATCTGAACATTACGAAATTAAAACTTGGAAAATTTAATATTCTAATTGTTAAGAAATTCGGTATGAAGAGGAAATATTGATACTCAATAATAACTCATAGTATATCACATTAAACTCTAGCAGAGTTATATCGTCTAATAAGTAATTTAATCATTTAAAAATTAGACATTATGAACCATTCAAGAAAAATAATTGCAGGGATGCTTTCATTATTCATTTTAGTGGCATTCGCTCAAGTATCAATAGGGCAAGAAACAGAAAAAGAACGGACGGCTGAACAAATAGAAATGAAAGAGGCTCGTATGGCCAAGAAAGCCGAACGACAAGCTGCTCGGGAAGAAGCTAAAATAGCTCATGAGGCACTCAAATCTCGAGCAGATGCCATTAAGGCGAATACAGAATTATCACAAATTGACAAAGAAGAGTTGTTAGCTGAAGTCAAAGCAGAAAGAAAAGCGTTGAAGGAAGAGATGCCACGACGAAGAGAAGGCAAGAAAGGCAAATACGGTGAGAAAGGTAAAAAAGCCAAAAAAGCTATTAAAAGAGCTGAACGACTAGCAGATGTCGCTGAAGGAAAAGAAGTGCCGAAAAAAGAGGTGAAGAATAAAAAGGTAAAAACATTTGACGGAAATATTGACCAAGAGCGTTTAGAGAAATCCATTCAACAATTAGAAAAAGTTCAAAAGAAGCTTTCCAAATCATTGGAGAAGGAAAAGATATCTCAAGCTGATTATGAAACAAGAATGGTTAAAGTAACAGAGATCAAAAGCAGATTGCAATCTGTGTTAGCCAAAGAATATATCAAAAAGTAGATTATATCTATCAGGAGATTCAAAATCAAAAACACTTCATATGAGGTCTGTTTGGCAGAAAGTCAGACAGACCTTTTTTTATTATTCAGGCTTAAACTACCAGCAAGACGCACAACTGTTACTGTGACAACTTTACATATTTAGTTTCCTAACATATGTTGATAAATTCATATTAAAATATGATTAATGTTTCCTAAATATGTGCTTCAGTTGTATTATTAAAGGTCTGCCTCGTTTTATTATCGAATCGCAAACGAATAATTCAATCTAATTTTCATGAAAAAACTAGTTAGACATTTAGGTTTACTCCTTTTTACTTTATTTTCAATCGCAAGCATCTCATTTGGACAAGGCTCTACGTCCTCTCGGATAAATGGCCAAGTTGTATCAAATAGTGAATCTTTAATCGGTGCCACAGTACTTGCGACGCACGAACCGACTGGTTTTCAGTATGGTACGAACACAAACTTAGAGGGATTCTTCACCCTTAACAATGTTAACGTAGGTGGGCCATACACCATCCAGATTACATATGTAGGTTATGAGCCTCAAACACTCTCCAACATTTTTCTAGATCTTGGACAAACAGAAACATTTAATATCGAAATGAATGAATCCTCCGTGACATTAGATGAAATAGTAGTGTCTGCTGGAGGATTATTTGATGGTAATCGAACAGGGTCTGAAACAAAAATTTCTGAAGAACAGATTGCAACACTACCCACTGCAGACAGGGGGTTGAATGATTTTCTTCGTGTGACACCTCAAGCAGATATTGCTAATGCAGGAGGTGGAATCTCTTTTACAGGAGTGAATAGTAGATTCAATTCAATTTTTGTTGATGGTGCTGTTAACAATGATGTCTTTGGACTGGCCAATTCTGGAACTAATGGCGGTCAACTTGGAATTTCTCCCATAAGTCCAGACGCTATTGAACAAATACAGGTCGTTTTAGCTCCCTATGATGTCACTCTAGGAGGATTTGCTGGTGGTGGAGTCAATGCTGTCACTAAAAGCGGTACGAATTGTTGGGATGGATCAGCGTATTACTTCTTCCGAAATGAAAATCTATCAGGTAAAACTCCAACTGATGATCCCGATGCAACACGTGTTAGACTTGCTCCATTTTCTGCCAAAACATATGGTTCTAGATTAGGCGGTCCTTTAATTAAGAACAAATTATTCTTTTTTACAAATGTTGAGATACAAAGAGATGAAACTCCACGACCATTTATCCAAAGTGAATATATTGGGGATTCTGATGCAACACAACTCAATGCTATCAGAGAAAAATTAATATCAGATTTTGGATATGACCCAGGAGGGTATGAAGACAACAGGTCTGTCATAAACGGAGAAAAAGTCTTAGTAAAATTAGACTACAATTTAAGTGATAAACATAAAATCAGCGCTAGACATAGTTACGTTAAGGGAACAGGTAATCGAAGAAATTCACCTGGCGTTAATCGAGTACTGTTTGAAAATGTAGCTGATTTCTTTCCAACAACCACAAATTCTTCTGCATTTGAATTAAAAAGCGTGTTAGGTGATAATATGTCCAACAACCTGATTCTTGGATTAACAACTGTGAGAGATGACAGAGATATCGTAGGTGACCCTTTCCCACAGATCATCATGCCAGATGGTGCAGGAGAGGTTATCGTTGGGACAGATAATTTTTCTTACTCTAATATTGTGAATCAAGATGTCTTCACGATTACGAATAACTTCAATCTATTTAAAGGCAAGCATAACTTCACATTTGGAACACACAATGAATTCTTTAAAATCGAAAATCTTTTTACTATATTCTCTACTCCGAGATACGAGTATTTCTTCGATGGAGTAAATAGATTCTTAGATGGTGATGCAGCGGATATTTCGTTGTTTGGTCATGAACAAGCTTCAGGAGGAGATCAAATTAGATTGGGCGATGATGCAGAAAATTTAGGTCCTTCATTCAATGCCATGCAATTGGCCGTTTATGGGCAAGATGAAATACAAGTGAATAAGGATTTGAAAATCACTATAGGATTAAGATTAGATGTTCCGATTTTTACTGACGACCCACCTTTGGACAATACAGCATTCAACAATACGACTATACCGATATTGGAAAGAGCAGGATGGGACTTGAAGGGAGCTCGTGCAAGTCAGGCACCGTCTACTTCACTAATGTTTAGCCCTAGATTTGGATTTAACTATGATGTTAGTGGGGATAAAACAACTCAGTTGAGAGGTGGTCTTGGCGTATTTACAAGTCGAGTGCCGTGGGTATGGCCAGGTGGAATGTTTATCAGAAATGGTCTGAATAGTGCTTTTAATGTTGGCTTCGGAGTTGGCCAACAAGAAATATTAGGTACACCTGCAGAATGGTTAGCCAATCTGACCTCTGATGTGAGCCCAGCTGGTGATGTAGATTTATTCACAGAAAACTTTAAATATCCTCAAATATTCAGAGGAAGCTTAGCGATGGACAAAAAATTACCTGGTGATTGGAATGGAACATTTGAAGTGACCTATACAAAGACATTAAATAATATGGATGTCAAACAAATTAATATAAGTCCTGATCCAATTGGTAATTTGACAGGTTCTGACAACAGACCTATCATCGACTTTGAATCAAAATTAGATCCTACTTATACTAACATTACATTGGTAGACAATACCAGTAAAGGAAATACTATAAATTTCACTGCTCAAGTATCTAAGCAGCTATCATCTAATACTTATTTTAATGCTGCTTATTCATATACAGACGCGAAATCACTAGTGGACGGAAGGGGGTTTATTAACAATACCAACTGGCAAAATATCCTTAGTGTTCAGGGTAACAATAATCCATCAGTTGTAAGATCATCATACGCTACCGGATCAAGAATCACTGCTTTTTTAAATCATAAATTTGAATGGTTGAGTAATGCAGCTACTTCTGTTTCGCTATTTTATACAGGGCAATCTGGTATTCCTTTTTCGTATGTATATAACAATCTCATCTCGGATATTTCAAATGGGGCAGGGTCGAATGACTTACTTTATGTTCCAGCCAGTCAGAGTGAGATCAATCTCGTTGATATTGAAGGAGGATCGACAGCAGCGCAGCAGTGGACAGCTCTTGATGCATTTATCGAGAACGATTCATACCTGAGCTCAAGACGAGGTGACTACGCAGAGCCCAATCAATCACGGGCACCATTCCAGCACGTCGTTGATTTGAAACTTGCGCAAGATATAATGGTTGGAGAACACAAATTCCAGTTGTCACTTGATGTATTCAATTTCACAAATATGATCAACAGTGCTTGGGGAAGAAGGTACTCCGTTGGAGGAAACGTCTTCCCACTTATTCAAGCTCAAACAAATGATGACACAAATGATTTGGAATTTAATTTCAGAGATCCAGGAGAACCGGCGTCAATCATTCAATCTGGGACATATAGTGCGAGATGGAATGCTCAAGTAGGTATTCGATATTCGTTTAATCAATGCGGAAGCGGAAATAGAACGACAAAATCAGTCAAAGTAGATACTGATGGAGATGGTATCCGAGATAGCAAAGATATCTGTCCTGATATCCCAGGGCTTAAAAAATTCAAAGGATGTCCGATGAGTGAGGCAGACATGGCAGCTAAAGCAGCAGCAGAAGAAAAAGCAAGAATGGAGGCAGAAATGGCGGCTAAAAAAGCAGCTGAAGAAAAAGCGAGAATGGAAGCTGAAGCTGAGAAGAAACGTGTTGCTGAAGCAGCAGCAGCAAAAAAAGCAAAGCAAGAAGCAGATGCTAAAGCAGCTGCAGAAGCCAAAATGAAAGCTGAAGAAGATGCTAAATTGAAAGCTGCTGAAGCTAAAGCAAAAGCTGCTGCCGAAGCAATAAAAGTAAGAAATGCAGAGGTATCAAGAAGATTTAGCGCAAGCTTACAAGGTCTGAAGTTTAACTCTTCGCAGTCTACCTTCAAGCAAGAGTCTTATGCTAGAATGGATGAAGCAGTTGCTGTCCTAAATGAATATCCTGATATCAATGTTCTTATCCAAGGTCACACAGATTCTCAAGGTCCTGCAGAGGCAAATAGACTATTATCTCAGAAGAGAGCTGACGCGGTGATGAATTACCTAGTAAGCAAAGGCATCAGCAACAGCAGATTAAGCTCTAGTGGAATAGGAGAAGAATATCCTGTTGCAGATAATAATACATCGGCTGGTAGAGCTCAAAATAGAAGAGTAGAATTTATAATCCGAAATAACTGATCATATAGAAAGACCGAAATAAATTGGTATAGATTCTCAACATAAAAGCACTGGAAAGAAATATTACATATCTCCCAAAATGTGTAATCACTCTTTTCAGAGCTTTCTTTTTTCGCAAAGAGAAGATAGAATATATCCCAATAGGTATCAGATATAGTTTTTTAAAATAAATCCCAAATAGACTCAGTTCTATCCCAAATAGGCTAAGTTCTAATCCCAATTAGACTCAGCTCTATTCACAAACAAGCCCTTCAGCGTTTACGTTGAGGGGCTTTGTATTTTATAAAAATCAGACATCATAAATCCGATATCATATTTCTAAAATTCTTGTAAATAATTATATGATCGCATGATTAATGCATGATGCATGAAATATGATTTATTTCTTTTAGAAATCAAATCTTATTTAGAAGCTTTTACTAACTGCATATATAAAATCACTAATATTGGTGATGCCGATCAAAGGTCTTTAATATATATTTGAGGGTAACAATTTCATTTAAAGCTTTACCATTTTGAAAAGAGTCTATGATTTATAAAAGAGAGATTTAAATAAATACTCCTAATAGGTTTGACTTTGTTATTGCATGAAAATAACTTTCTAAAATAATAATACAATGAAAAAAAATAATCTCAGCGATTGCACAACCAGAATATGGATCAAATTTATCTCCTGATTTACTCCTAGTAGGAGAAGGTGAGGCCATACGAATAGAAGGAAATCACAGATGGAATGACTTTTTACATCAAGATCAACAGTAAGGATTCTTATGGCACTTTGATAATAATATATATCTGTCAAGTGTAAAATACGGATATCTGTTTCTACGCACAAATGGGACAAATAGAATTTCAATCCTAGCTGATGGTGATGTCGAATTTAATAAATCCATTACTCTAAGACACAATCATACCCTGCGAAGAAGGCATGATCAGATGGAATAAAGACAAAAATGATTTTGAAGGTTATACAAAAAGTGGCTGGGTTATTAACCATTTGTAGTATCACGCTCTGTGGTAAACAACAGCATCAACAAAGAATAGATAACTTAGAAAAAATCGTCTCACAACAATATCATCAAATCAGAACAATTGAAACACAACTTGTTAAATTAAAACAGAGATAGAAACAAATTTGACTTCAAGGCATCTAAATGGATATAAAAATCACTATAAATAGGGATATATTTTAACAATTTATACTTAAATCAATATGTAATTTTAACAGGCTTAGATAAAGATCCAAGTCAACACTAAAAACTGGAGAACAGATTCCAAGAAGAACAGGAGATCAAATTTGTGCACATATCCAGTCTATAATGAAACATTTTCTAAATAAAATACAAAACATTTTAATTATGAAAAATGTATACTTCGGTATGGCATGCGCTATCATGTTATGCTTATCCCAACAAGCAATCGCCCAAATGAAGGGTATCCCATTTACAGCTACATATAAAGTCGCCGTTGAAAAAACACATGTCTTGGAAAAAGATTCTGAAGGCAATGTGATAAAATCAATGAGTGTTGTTACAGGTACTGGTACACATTCTATTTTAGGTGATGTCACTACGATAGCAATTGTGCATACTGATCTATCTGTCGGAGATAACGTTTTTGAATTTACAGTCACCGATGCTGATGGCAATTCTTTATTTATGGAAACTAAAGGTATATCATTAGTAAACAACAACTGGGAATGCTATAGTGCTATTCTAGGAGGCACTGGTAAGTTCAAAACAGCAACTGGCTATCTTAAAGCAACAGGTACCACTACAGGTCTCTCATCAACATCTGAAACAGAAGGTATGCTTTATTATACATCCTTAGATGAAGAGAAAGATGCAATCAAGAAAGTCATCGCAGCAGAGACTCAAGCTTATATCGATAAGGATATGACAGCAATGGACAATGCATACTTGATTGCTCCATTTACAACTAATGTTGGTAATGTACCACAAGGCACCATAAAAATGATCCATCGATATAAAGATGGAAAAGCTCCCATCAGAACTAAAGAAGAACTTGATGCTGTGCTTCCAATAAGCAATATAGAAAGGTATAATTGGAACATTCAAGTGCGTGGAGATGTCGCTTGGGCTGCCTTCGATCAAAAACTTGATGTCGTGGGGTCAAGAGTATCATCAATAGAAACTCGATTTTTAGAAAAACTGAATGGGCAGTGGAAAATTGTGTATTCCAATACTTTAGCAGATTTAGAAAACGCTAAACCCCCATTAGCTCTCCAACAATCTAATCGCATATACGCTATACATGAAATTGAACTAAAACCAGGTGTCAATCCTACTGAATTTGAAAGTTTCATTAATGATACTGTCGCACCCATTTATAATAATTTCGCAGGACAGGAATTTATTCTGACAAAGGCAGATCGCGGCGAACGTAAGGGTAAATATTCTATTGTCTTAGTAGTGAATAGTCTTGCAGACCGGGATAGAATTTATCCTGCGAACGGGAAATATGATACACAAGATTGGGGCCCAGATGAAACTTGGGTAAAACTTAATACACTCTGTTCTGGATTGGGAACTCCAGCAACTCCGTATTCAGATTACATCGAATTAAAATAATTAACTCACTAAAGAAAGAATGTAATGATGAACACAAGCACACAAAAAACTTCAGTAAACAAATTAGTAAACTTAACTAATAAGTATAAAGAAATATGGACTACAGGAAATGTCGATGAGTTTGATGACACTTTATCTAAGGACTTCATAAGGATCGCAAGTGGTAAACAACAAAGCGGCATAGCTGAACTGAAAGAACTGGTCCGTTTGACTCACGAATTATATCAAGATTTAAAAGTCAAAGGTGTGGAAAATATAGTCGCTGATAATAAAGTAATAACCAGAATCAAAGTGACAGGTACATTCAAGCAAACGAATAAATCATTTGCCATAAATGGGCTTACGATTTATGAAATTCAAAACGGTAAGATTGTCAAACAATGGGCAGAATTAGATGAATTAGGCGGCTTTATGCAAGTCGGTATGACATTAAATATCACAGAAAGTTAGCTTGTGAAGAATAATAGAAATGTGTACAACATAAACAAATAAACTATGAGCAAAACAATTTTAATCACAGGCGCTTCTACCGGATTTGGTAGATTAGCTGCTGACAAACTTCATCAAAAAGGATACACAGTTTTTGGTACCAGTAGAAATCCTGGTAAATACGATACTGCTTTTGAATTGATTGAAATGGATGTTACAAACGGAGAATCCATAAAAAAAGCAGTTGCAGCTGTTAGACAAAAATCTGAGCATATAGATGTGTTAATCAATAATGCAGGACGGGTTATGTTTGGCCCCATCGAAGAAGCATCAGACAATAATATTCGCGAATTATTTGAAACCAATGTGTTTGGCTTGATGCAAGTCACAGCAGAGGTACTTCCAATCATGCGACAGCAGCGATCTGGCCGGATCATTAATGTGACATCTTTGGCAGGGATAACAGCAACACCAAGCATCGGCATCTATAGTGCCACCAAGCATGCAGTAGAAGGTTATTCGAAAGCATTAATGCTGGAGGTAGAACAATTTGGTATTGATGTCTTGCTAGTCAAGCCTGGAGAATATATGACAGATGTATTTACTAATAGCTTAGCATCCGATTTGACCATTGATGATTATGGGAAGTATCGAAATCTTATTGATCAACAGGTAAGTGGAAAAACACCTGATCATGTGCCGCCACCAACAGAGGTGGGTCAATTAATTGCTGATCTGGTCGATCAAGAAAATCCTAAAGTCGACAATTTGATTGGGGCATTTTCAGATGTTATACCTGGATAATTAGCAACACCGGAGCAAATATATGCTGTGTGTCGGGAGGTGTATCAATTGGACAGCTTAATCCAATAATTCACAAAATAAACAATTTCAATATGGCAAATATATTAGTCGCAACTGGTACCGTAGAAGGACATATGTACCCTTCTCTCCAAGTGGTTAAAGAACTAGTTAAGCGTGGGCACAAAATTATTTATTGGACTGGCGAATCGTCCAAGCTAGCAGTAGAAATAATTGGTGCAAAACATTATCCGATACCAGAATATTGGGATAGCAAAGACATTCCCTATTATGAATTTCGACCAGAAGTAGCTGAATTAAAAGGAATTAAACAAATCAAATTTTATATAAAAACTGAATTTTTAGGCTATGCTCAAGAAACACTTGATTTTTATGATGAAATAAAAGATGATTTTAAAATAGACCTTATTTTAATCGATCCTATCACATGGCCGGTCTACTTTTTAGCTACAAAATTAAAGGTTCCCTGTGTAAATATCCACATGATTCCTTTATTAACGAGTAGCAAAGATACCGCTCCATTTGGTACAGGTTTATTGCCAGCTACTAATATTGTGACCACTTGGCGAAATAGATTATTGACATATATTACGAATGAGTGGTTACTAAAAGATACGCTCCAGTTCGCCAACAAGAAAAGAGAATTATTTGGACTTTCTCATTTTGACAAAAGACACAAATTTATTGCAAATGCCATGCTAGCTATCCCTGATAGGATTTTATACATGACAGTACCATCATTTGAATATCCACGCACGGACAATCCAAATACAATAGAATATATTGGTCCTGTCATCCGAGCACCTGAGCCTGATTTTGTCGAGCCTGAGTGGTGGCCAGAGCTACAGGGAGACAAAGCTATCATTCTTGTCAATCAAGGTACTATGATTAGTGATCTCTCCGATCTGATCTTGCCAACAATAGACGCATTAAGGGACGATGATTATTTGGTTATAGCTGTGCCTGTAACAAGGGAATTAACTGGTCTCCCTGACAATGTGCGCACATCTTCTTTTATACCATTTGGTAATATACTACCCTATGTCGATGTCTTTGTGACCAATGCAGGATATGGTGGTGTACACATGGCTCTCGCTGAAGGAATACCCATCGTCGCTGCTGGTGAGCAAGATGATAAAATGGAAATTGCAGCCCGCATCGAATGGTCCGGCTGCGGCATTAATCTCCGCTCGAAAAGCCCTAAGCCTAAAAAAATACGTCAGGCAATTACCGAAGTCTTATCAGATCCAGCGTATCAAAAGAATGCTGAACGGCTTCAAAATGAAATCAAGCGATATGATCCAGTCACACTTGCTTGTGATGCCGTTGATGAAGAACTAGCTAAACTACAACGGCAGGAGAAACGGAGTTCTTTGCCTCAGGTTGATTCATGTGACAACAACTTATTCCTGAATCGATGGTCTCCGTACCAATGCCATTTAGTTATGGAATTAAAGAGCGCCATAGGTGCGACTTAATAATAGCATGGTACGAAGTACCGTGCGAAATCGTAACAAAAGAGCTCTATTTGGCTGGATTTTTGGTTGAAAATCATGACAAATAGAATGTTATTCGTAACTGCTAATTCTCCAAAAGACTATCTAAACGGCATTGGTCTCCGTACCTCTCGATTTCAAAAGATTAATAATGCATTAAAACTAATTAATAAAAAACTATTCAAAATGAAAACATACATAGAACTTTGGAAAGCCAATCAAACCTGGCTTTCCCTACCACAAAATGAAAGACAGGCTTATCTGGCTAAACTGCAACCCACCATCCCTCAATTTACGAACAGAGGTGCAGAGATTGTTTCTTGGGGAGTTAACGATGGTACAGAAGACCACAGTGCAGATTACACATTCTTCGCCATTTGGAATTTTCCGACCAATGATATGGTCCTTGAATTTGAAGCGCTCTTACAAGGAGCCGATTGGTATTCATTCTTTGATCAAGTAAACCTTTGTGGAGAGAATGTAGGGCCGCAACATGTGATTGAGAAACTGATGGGTTTATGAGTTTAAAATTAGGGTGTTGGTGAATAGATTTTACCATTTAGGAAGATGGATAAAATAGTCATTTTTGAATCACATAGATTGATAAGACATAGATGGGTTACTTAGGGAGATAGATAGCATATATATTTGAAATATAGGATGATAGAACACATAGTTGGTCTGTCTATTAAAAATGTTATCACAATTTTTTTGCTTGAAAAAATGTTGTCGTATTTTCAATTACAAAACGTGATAGGCTTGATTTCTTTGAATCCATATAAATTATTCATTCTGCTATTTGTTACAATAGTTTGCTCTTGCAAAGCATATACAGTTAATGATCTCGGAGAAAAGACTATTAACTTTTCTAATTATGTATGTACAATTAAAGAATCTAATGTGCCCAAGGGGCCAAGAGATAATTTATGGACAGCTAAGAATATTTGCATAGATAACGGAGGAAACTTAGAACTCTCCATATCGAAAAGAGGAGAAAAGTGGTATTCATCTGAGCTCTTCATCCCTACTCATTTTGGCTATGGATCCTATTCATTTACAATTGATTCACCTGTACATAATCTGGATGAAAATGCTGTTCTTGGATTATTCGTTTACGAATCGGATACCCAAGAGATTGATATAGAATTTCAAAGACATGTTCATCCAACAAAAAATGTAGCTTTTACTGTCCAAAAGATTCGTCAAGATCAAGACACAGTTCAGCAGAGTTTTATACTCAATACATCTGGTTCTGTTCATTTGTCATTTGATTGGTCGAAGAATTTGATTCACTTTAAAGCATCTACCGAAAACGGTCAATTAATATCAGAATTTATAGTAATTGAGGAGGAGCACATCCCACATCCAGACAAAGAGCTTGTCAGAATTAATTATTACCTATTCTACCCTGATCGAGGTCTTTCTGATACAAACAAACACAGCATTACCATTAGTCACTTTACATTTATCAAACAACTGTGATGTGATGATTCAACAATGACGTATAAGGCATGATTTTCCATCCTACCCAGAAATCTTTCAGGAAGTACAAGCATTCTTCAATCATAATTCACAGTTTGTTTTACATTTAGTAAATATAAAAATCACCATAAATAAGGATATATACTCAAATATTTACTTTGTATTATTGAGTATTATTTTACATAGTTTTCTTATTACACCTAAGTTAATAGGTTTTGGGCATAAAGAATATACTAAAAGACATTTAGGAATCTTTAGCTAAATTTTTATCCGCTCTCATCGTTGAGAATACTCGTGAAAACCGGCATTCACTGCATTTTTCGCCTTGATAATGTCAAAATCTTTTGCTAACCAAAGTCCTGAACCACTTACTTTTTGGTATGGGATTAAAATAATCGCTACTAAGGCACCTGTAATAATAAAGATATGAATAGGCAAAATTCCCCATAATAACAGTAAATTATAAGCAAGAATGCTATCGTTCTAATCATTAAGTTCGAAATAGCTATAACAATTTTCAATATGATATATATATATAAATATAAATGGTCCGAACAATAGTCATTGATGACGAGACAGCTGCACTTACAGCTTTGCAGAGAAAAATAGAATTATACTGTCCAGGTATAGATATAATTTGCTTGTGCGAATCTTCTAAAGAGGGACTCAAAAAAATTATTGAGCACAAACCTGATCTTGTCTTTCTGGATATCGAAATGCCTTGGATGAATGGCTTTGAGCTTCTCTCCTGTTTGGGAGACAAGCTTGATTTTCAAGTGGTATTTGTAACTGCTTATGATCAATATGCCATAGATGCATTCAAGGTCAAAGCTATAGATTATCTACTTAAACCTGTTGACAAGGATGATCTGATTCAATGCATTAAACGTGTTAATATTGAAATGAATAGGTTGAATAAGTCCGCACTAGATGAGCTCATTCAAGAAATGGGGCACCCCTTGCATTTGAAGAGATTGATGGTGAATTCCCCAGATGGAATTGAAATTATAGAAATGGCAGACATCCTCTATTGTGAAGCTGCATCTAACTACACATACATTTACACTGATGGTGGAAAAAAAATTATTACAAGTAAATCATTAGCAGAAATTGACAAAATTCTTGATGAAACATATTTCCTAAGAACCCATAAATCCTATACAGTTAATCTTAACGCAATCCGAAAATTTTCTTCTAAAGATGGTGGACAACTTATTCTAAAAAACGAAGATAAAATTCCTGTCTCAAGGAGAAAAAAAGAAGAAGTTCTTAAAGCTATTTATAATTTAGGCTAGTGTGGATTGACTACTTTCATATATAACCATTGTTGACAGAGAGACTCTCATTCTAGATACAAAGATCATGATTTAAACCAAGCAATTCTAAAGTTCAGATATTACGATAAACTGCAATTTCCAACCGTTCACTCATTATATCATACCGTTCGCTCATTTCCTATAACAAATAGTAAATAGATCACTACCTTAAAATAATCTATAAATAACTTCCACAATTATGAATAAACCTTTAATTGCAAGCATCTCGGATCGCGAATCTGAAGTTCTCAGACTCATCTCTTTGGGACATACAAGTAATGAAATAGCAAGTAAGCTGTTTATAAGCGTTCATACAGCAAGTACTCATCGTAAAAACCTAATTAATAAAATGCAAGTTCGCAACACAGCTGGATTGGTGAGAAGAGCATTTGAGTATCGGTTGTTGGAGATTGCGTAATCAAATAAGAATTGATAACAGATACATCAATGCAGCTTAACTTACACAGATGCGTGTCTTTCTTTGCCTCCATAAGAATATGTCAAGGATGAGAAGTAATAAACCAATAATCCATGGCATTGCTGCTTGCTTAATTTTAGCGACCATCTTTTTCTGAATTTCTAAGAGCGGTTCGTAAGCTTCAGGCATTGTTAAGACACCAACTTCATTTATATAATCAGTATAGTGTTGGTTCATTTCAGCAAATAAATCTGGTTTAGTAATGGAGAGGTCAGTCGTTTCACCAGGATCAATTGATATATCATACAGTTTCCATTTACTATCACCATAGGATAATCCATTTCTGACCAGCTTGTAATTTCCTTTGTACAAAGCTGCATGACCCGCTGCCTCAATGCCAAGTGGCTCGTGCTCGTCATACACAAAGTCTTGCGAACCATCCAATACTGGAGTCAAACTTCTACCAGTCATAGGACCAGCTGGAGCAAGCGTTGGTTTATCTACACCTGCTAAGGTTAAGATCGTTGGTGTGATGTCTGTCACTCTTGCAAAAGCACTTTTGGATTCATGACTAGGAATCCCTTTACCTGAAAAAATCAGAGGAACTCTAAGCCCACCTTCACCTGCGTAAAATTTGAAAAATGCACTTGGCCCTGCTGCGGCACTTGCAAATTCTGGACCTATATAATTGAAAGACCCTTTCTCTCCTAGAGTCTCTACATTTCTATTGTAGTCGACATACTTTAACCAGTACTGCATCGATTTTATATCTCCAGCAGAACTTGCTTCAGGTCCATTGTCGGAGGTGATGATAAAGACTGTATTATCGAATTTTCCTTGTTTCTTTAAATAGCTTATGTATCTACCAATATGTAGATCCATGGCTTCCAACATACCAGCATTTACTGCCATTGCTTTAGCATAAAAATACTTTGTCTCGTCGTCTAAGTCATCCCATTTCCTGAGCACGTCCAACATCTTTGCTAACGAAGCATCTTCTGGTATAAAGCCAAGTTGTTTAGCTGTCTCAAAGCGTTTTTGTTTGATTACGTCCCACCCTTTTGCGTAGACGTCGATATACTTTTCTGTAAATTCCTTTGGAGCTTGGACAGGTATATGAATTGCTTGAAAAGAGATGAAGGCAAAAAATGGATTGTCTACTTCTGTTTCCTCATCCATGATTTGGATCATTTCATCAACAAGATTTCTTGACGAATAAAAGTCTTCGGGTAAATCAATCGGTTCGCCATCTTTGTACCAAGGCACTTCTGATTGTGATGGTAGGTAAGGACGATGTTCATAATTATCTGCTCCAGATGAATCCAAAATATAACTACGATCAAAGCCGCGACGAGTCGGCAGCGTTTCATTCGTGTGACCTAGGTGCCATTTTCCAGTTATATAGGTTTGATAACCTTGACGCTTTAAGCGTGTCGCCACAGTCATGACATCATTATTTAAAATACCTTCATAGCCAGGTTTAGATGCATATTCGGGTGGCGTAAATAAAGGCAGATTTGGAACTCCAGTAAGATGACTATCATAGCCTGTTAACAGCATGGATCGTGCAGGTGCGCACATCAAAGAAGATCGATAGTGTGTGAATATAGTCCCATTATTTGCCAGTTGATCGATGTGAGGTGTGTATGCCTCTCCACCATAAACACCAAAGTCCATGAGCGCAGCATCATCAACTAGAATGAGTACTATATTCGGTTTTGAATGAATAGTATCCTTGTCAAATTGAGCTTGAGAGAAGAGACTATTGCCACAAAATAAGAGGCAACAAACGAAGTAGATATTTTGCATATTCTGATTAATGCGACAGTAGTAAGGTATCATTTTAATCAGCAATCAGTCTACACTTTTGTTAATTTATGGTTCTCTGCTATCCACAATCTTACAACCTAACTACAACCCTCAATCTTCATTAGTATATCCACAATATCAATCTTCCTCAATCTCAATCACCATATCATCCTGCGTCACCAATGTCCGTTCAGCTAAGTAAATCTTTTTCACAATCCCTGACACTGGAGCTGTAATCGTGCTTTCCATTTTCATTGCTTCTATCACAAACAATGGATCTCCTGATTTAACAGCTTGACCTTCGACAACCAATATTTTTGATAAGCTCCCTTGCAGTGGCGAACCAACTTCATTGGGCTTTACAGCTTTCAATGCTTTGGTCAGCGTTTCAGTGATAGATCTGTCTTGCAATTCTACAGATCGAACATCACCGTTGATACGGAATGTGACCATACGGTTACCATCTCCATTGGCTTCTCCAGTATATAAGTACTCTATATAAATTGTCTTACCAGGAGCAATTGTCACTTCAATCTCTTCTCCTCTTTCAAGACCAAAAAAGAAAGCTTTTGTAGGAATCTTACTAACGTCTCCATAATTCAACCAGTGATGGTAGAAATTATCAAATACTTTCGGGTATAATACTGAAGACAGAAAATCAGAGTAATTATGAAAACCATCATGTTCATTTTTATAGGTTTCAAAGGCTTTCTCAAGATCCATTTTTTCCAATTGCTGATTTGGTCTTGATGTGTACGGTTTCTCTGTTTTTAATACTGTTTGCTGTAATCCTTCTGGCCATCCAGAAGCCCATTGTCCGAGGTCACCACGCATGAGCGACTTAAAACTATCTGGAAAATCGATCGAATCTCCTTTTGTCAAAATATCTTCGACTGTCAAATTATTCGAAGTCAGGAACATTGCCATATCACCAACCACTTTTGATGATGGAGTTACCTTTACTATACCACCAAGCAACTCATTGACTGCCTGATAATTTTTCTTTATTGTATCAAATTTATCTTCTAGTCCAAGGCCTCTTGCTTGTGGTCGCAAATTAGAATATTGGCCACCTGGTATTTCGTGTTCATATACCTCTGCCGTACCTGCACGCAACTCCGTCTCAAATGGATAATAGTATGATCGGACATCTTCCCAATACCCAGAGTACTCATTTAATGAAGGTAGATTGACTTGGTTTTCTCTGTCATGACCTTCCATCATCGCGACCACACTATTAAAATTTGGTTGTGAGGTTAAGCCAGACATAGAACTAATAGAGACATCAACAATATCAACACCTGCTTCTATCGCCTTCAGATAAGTTGTCGACTGTATAGATGATGTATCGTGCGTATGCAAATGAACTGGTAAATTAACTGCCTCTTTCAGACCAGCAACTAATACTTCTGCTGCTTGAGGCTTTAGCAGTCCAGCCATATCTTTAATGGCTAACATATGTGCTCCAGCGTCTTCCAACTGTTTTGCTAGATCAGTGTAGTAATTCAAGTCAAAGCGATTATTGCCTTTTGCAAGTACATCGCCTGTATAACACACGCAAGCCTCAGCTATAGCATTCGTTTCTTTGTTGATGGTCTCAATAGACATACGCATGCCTTCTATCCAATTCAGTGAATCGAATACACGGAAAACATCTATACCCGTTTCTGCTGCTTCCAGAATAAATGCCTTGATGACATTATCTGGATATGCTTTATAACCAACTCCATTCGAACCACGAAGCAGCATTTGTAACAGGACATTTGGCATTGCTTCTCTTAGTTTTTTCAGCCTATTCCAAGGAGACTCTTTTAGAAATCGCATGCAAACATCAAAGGTTGCTCCACCCCATACTTCCATACTAAACAGATCATGGCCGTGGCGCTTACTGAAGGACTTTGCGACATTCAATAAATCATACGTCCGCATTCTTGTTGCCAACAATGACTGATGTGCATCTCTAAATGTGGTATCCGTATATAAAATATGATCGGCATTTTTTACCCATTCCAACAACATGTCTCTCCCCTCTTCTTCTAATAAATTTTTAGTGCCATAAGGAAAACCTTCATAGCTTATTTTTGGCACTTTCGGTTGTCTCAATACTGCATCGGGATCAACTTTTTTGACATCTGAATTTCCATTCACAATGACATCACCTAGATAGCCCAGAATCCGCGACCCTCTATTTTTCCAATTCGCTGATTTTAATAATTCAGGATGATCACCGATATAATTAACAGTGATGTTACCATTTCTAAAATTCTCATCCCTCAGCAAATTCAATAAAAAAGGAATATTACTTTTTACTCCTCTAATTCTAAACTCTCGCAAGGCTCTGTGCAATCGATCTGCAGCTTCAGAGATCCGGTGTCCCCAAGCAGTCACCTTCACCAGCATACTGTCAAAAAATGGTGAAATGTTTGCTCCAGCATATGCATTCCCTGCGTCCAATCGAATACCAAATCCACTTGCACTTCTATATGCTACTAATCGACCATAATCTGGCTTGAAGCCATTGGCAGGATCTTCAGTCGTTATTCTACATTGGATGGCATAGCCTCTTATTTGAATGGATTCTTGATTGTACACACCAATCGTATCGTCAGTTAAAGGAGTTCCATCAGCAATCAATATCTGCGCTCTGACCAAATCAATACCAGTGACGACTTCTGTAATCGTATGTTCGACTTGAATACGCGTATTTACTTCAATAAAAAAGATTTCTTCGTCTTTATCTACAAGAAATTCCACCGTACCTGCATTGAGGTAATTGACTTCTGCACAAATAGCTAAAGCATATGCATGTAGTTTTTCTCTCGTTTCTTGTTTCAAACCGATGCTTGGTGCGACCTCTACGACTTTTTGAAACCGTCGTTGCACAGAACAATCTCGCTCAAACAAATGCACCAAATTACCATGCTTGTCGCCAATGATTTGTACTTCAATATGTTTGGGATCATCAATGTATTTTTCTATAAATACTCGTTCGTCTCCGAAGGCTGTTTTTGCTTCTCTGGTCGCTTCGATAAACAATGTTTGCAGGTCACCAGTGGTTCTGACGACACGCATACCTCTACCACCACCGCCCGTGGCAGCTTTGATCATAACTGGTAATCCTATCTGTTTGACCAAACCTACTGCGTCATCAAAATCCGCAACAGGTTCTTTACTGGCTTTAACGATAGGCACATTCGCTTTTTTGGCTATTTCCTTAGACTTCAATTTATCTCCAAGAGCTTCCATCATTTCTGGTTCTGGGCCAATCCATATGATTCCAGCTTGTTGACATGCTCTAGCAAACTCAGGATTCTCTGACAAGAAGCCGTAGCCTGGATGGATGGCGTCGACATTATTCTGCCTCGCCACTCTGATGATTTCCTTGATATCCAAATAGGGTTTTAGAGGGTCATTATTTTCTCCAATCTGAAAAGCCTGATCGGCCTTATATCTGTGTAGAGAAAATCTATCTTCGTAGGTATATATGGCAACTGTCTGAATATTTAATTCAGAAGCAGCTCTGAATACACGAATAGCAATCTCTCCTCTATTAGCAACAAGTAATTTGTTGATCTGTCTGTTTTCCAATGTGTTTGTATTTTAGCTATGCTGGATAGGTACAGTAAAGGTAGGGAATATAATTTTGAGTGCTGAATTATGAATGTTGAATTTTCAAACCCTTCTTACAAAGAGTGAAATAGTATTAATCAGAGCTTGAAATAAAAATTTATGACTTCTCTTAAGTACTTTTAAACTAAAATTAATCCAATGAAGCCATTGGCAGAACGAGTCAGACCAAAAACATTGGACGAGTACATAGGCCAAGAACACTTGGTCGGACCAGATGCCGTCCTGAGTAAGTCTGTCAATTCAGGTCACATCCCATCTATGATCTTCTGGGGACCACCAGGAGTTGGTAAAACCACACTCGCCAATATCATCTCCACAACATTAAAACGGCCATTTTTCCAACTCTCTGCAATAAACTCTGGAGTTAAGGACATTAGAGAGACGATAGTTAAAGCTGAAAAGCAATTGTTTTTCGACAGACCAAACCCAATTTTATTCATTGATGAAATTCATCGATTTAGCAAATCTCAGCAGGATTCACTATTAGGAGCTGTTGAAAAAGGTATCATCACCTTGATAGGTGCGACAACAGAGAATCCATCATTTGAAGTGATCTCGGCTTTGCTTTCCAGATGTCAAGTGTACATCTTAAATCAACTGACCAAGGATCATCTTAAGATGGCAATCGACAGAGCTATAGAGCAAGATGAGTACCTTAGTAAAAAGAAAATCACACTTGAGCAAACAGATGCGTTGATTCGCTACTCTGGTGGTGATGTCCGGAAATTATTAAATGGACTAGAGTTAGTATTCACACAACAACAAGACTTAGACGAAGTCATCGTCAATGATGATTTTGTGATGAATGCCATACAAGCCAATATGGCTATTTACGATAAATCTGGAGAGATGCACTTCGACATCATTTCTGCATTCATAAAATCCATTCGAGGAAGTGATCCAAATGCTGCTGTCTATTATCTCGCTCGCATGATAGAAGGAGGAGAAGATCCTAAGTTTATCTGCAGAAGAATGATAATTTCTGCCTCGGAAGATGTTGGTCTCGCCAATCCAAATGCCTTGCTGCTTGCAACAAGTTGTTTTGATGCAGTCACTAAAATCGGATTGCCTGAGGGACGAATACCGATGTCACAGACAGCAATTTATCTTGCTACCTCTCCAAAAAGTAATTCCGCTTACTTAGCTATAAAGGCTGCCCAAACTGAAGTAAGACAGAGCGGCAACTTGTCAATTCCATTGCATTTAAGAAATGCACCGACAGAATTAATGCAGTCCATTGGATATGGTAAGAACTATAAATATGCGCACGACCATAAACATGCCTTTGTCGATTTAGAGTATTTGCCTGAAGAGATATCTGGGACATCATTCTATAAAGCAAAACAAGAAGGCAGTGAGAAAAAACTTGCTGAGTTGATGCAACAACTGTGGGCTGATAAGTATAAATAAACATAGTCAAAGTCTATGATTTTAAAGTTTCATGAAAATTTCGTTTAGAAACAGGCGAATAAAAACCACCCCACCGTCCAAAGGCGGATTAAATTTTGCACGATTTTAAAATTCGTGTTCAAGAAAACTTTAGATATTCTTTTATCTGAACAGGATTTTTAAGATTTAAGGAAATGCAAGATCAATACATATCGTGTGCATCTTATTAATCTTATAAATCATGTTCAAGACAATTTTCGAATTATGGTAGAAGAATCGCTCAGTCTTCTCTGGGATCAATGAATGATTGCGGATACATATATGTTTAGTGTCTAAAATTTATAGCGGGACAAAATTCCCCTCTATGGAGCTCTATGGAGTGCGTCGCCTGCTAGATATTATTTTTAGAGTGAATCATCACAAATTTACATAACGGTAAATACTGTTTTTATTAGTAATCGCGTATATATTTCAACCCCATACTGTCAACATACCAAAGCTAAGTTGGTTATATAGCTATGACAATTATCCTAAAGACTAAAGTACCTGGCAACTACAAAAAGGTAATGGAGCGTTTCGACAGAGATTTATTCGAGGCGTTGAAGCCTCCCATTGGAATGGAAATTGAAAAATTTACTGGATCAAAAAAGGGAGATCAAGTTGTACTTAAATTTACCTTCCCTGCTAAATTTACTTGGCAGTCAGATATAATAGAAGATGGGCATGATGAAAAAAGAGCTTGGTTTGTAGATAAAGGCATTATATTACCTTGGCCACTTAAAACCTGGGAGCATCAGCATATCGTAGAGCGCATAGATGACGAGAATTGTTCTATTATAGATCACATGACATATACTTGTGGCAACGCGCTACTTACCACTATAATAAAGCCATTTTTGTTTGGTGCATTTTATCCCCGAAAGAAAATATATCAATCGTATTTTGCAGAAAAATAAGTACATTTTATCATGGGAAAATCTATAAGTATTGTCGGAGGTGGTATTAGTGGTATTATTGCAGCTCTTGAATTAGAGAAAGCTGGTTATGCACCGACCATTTACGAAAGTACTGACCGACTAGGTGGGAGAGTAAAATCGGACTACATAGATAACTATCCATATGATCATGGCTTTCAAGTACTGCTAACGACTTATCCTGAAGCAAAGCGATATCTTGATTATGACAAACTAAATCTCCAATACTTCTTATCTGGATCTAGAGTTGTTGAGCAAGGCAAAACTGTGCGTATTGGAGACCCGTTGAGTTCTGCTATTTTTTGGTTGGACGTATTTGACCCTACACTTTCAACGATCGGAGATAAACTAAAAACATTATCACTTTCGCTAAAATTAAAAAAGAAAGCTGATGATCAAATCTTTCAAGAAAAGGAGTCAACTACTCTAGACTATCTTATAGAAAAGGGTTTCTCGGATCGCATTATATATAAATTTTTTCGACCATTTTTTGGAGGGATATTTTTAGAAACAGAGTTAAGAACATCTTCTCGTTTTTTTGAATTCCTATTTAAGATGTTTGCTAATGGACATAGCGTGATCCCATCTGATGGCATGCAAAAAATAACAGATCAATTAGTCGCCCAGCTGAAAAATACTGATATAAAGACAAATACAAAGATCAGCTCAATTGAATCAAAACTGTTGACTCTTGATGATGGAAGTACTATTGCAACAGATAAAATCATTATAGCTACAGATGCGCATCAATTTAATTTGAGTAAGAAACCTGTAGAATGGAAGCGCTCGATAAATTATTATTTCCAAGTAGATAAAGCCGTTTATTCTGATAAGTTAATTACCCTCATTGCTGATGATGATCGTCTGATTAATAATTATTACTACCCGACTAATCTAATTCCACATCCTGAAAACAAAACCATACTTTCTGCAACTGTAGTGAATGACAAGGGATTGAATGACAAACAACTTCTAGAACAAGCAACTCAACAATTATTAAGCATGTCTGTAGCAACAAAAAATATCAAACTTATAACTTCTTATGATATCCCACACTCTTTGCCAGAAGTTAAAAACATAAGCTATACACTCTCACCTGATAAAATCAAAATTGCTCCTAACATCTACAACTGCGGAGATCATTTGTCTATGGGTAGTTTGAATGCTGCCATGTCCACTGGCAGATATGTAGCGGAGATGATCATAAAGGAAAACTAAAAAGACTTTAACTAATTTTACTCAGGGACATGGAGTATATAAATATCCATTTTGACTTTCTATGATTAATTTATTTTTCGTTATTTAGAACAGGAAGCCAACAAGGATTACTTCAAAAAAAAATGCTAGATCTAAATCAATCTTTGGTGGTGTAATAATTGGACATTTATTTAATCCAATTCCTTAAAACAAAGTTTTATTTTGATTCTGCATTAGTTTAAATCGAATGTTAATTCATTAATTATAATTAAATGCAATTATTAATTTTAGTGACTTAATCGATATCTATAATTTCAAATCCCAATAGATTTTTTAATATTACTAACTCGAAAAGGCTTTGTTGCATGAATATTTCGAGATAAAATATGGCATTAATTCTTTTTTCCTTCAAAATTTAATTTTCAACTACAACTGAAATAGGCATACCTGTCCTAGTCATTTTATTCAGACAGCTTATCTTAATTAAATTTTC
>Ga0209187_1001384_pt1 | contig 28575 bp, 13 predicted proteins | sample BantaG_FD_187430 | JGI IMG/M metagenome (GOLD analysis project Ga0209187, IMG submission 187430) | Marine algal microbial communities from Bantry Bay, Ireland - BantryBay_4 metaG (SPAdes) (version 2) | ecosystem: Host-associated > Algae > Red algae > Unclassified | place: Bantry Bay, Ireland...
AGGCATGTATGCCGATACAATCACACTTCCGAACGGATGTGATTCTATCATCAATTTAAATCTTGCGCTAATCGCTCCAGTTATTAATACAATTGATACCGCTATCTGTGATGGTAATTCTATTATGATAGGAACCAGCACTTATGACATGGCAGGCATGTATGCCGATACAATCACACTTCCGAACGGATGTGATTCTATCATCAATTTAAATCTTGCGCTAATCGCTCCAGTTATTAATACAATTGATACCGCTATCTGTGATGGTAATTCTATTATGGTCGGAACCAGCACTTATGATATGGCTGGTATGTATGCTGATACAATCACTTTGCCAAACGGATGTGACTCTATCATTAATTTAAATCTTGCGCTAATCAATGCCGTTGTTAATACAATTGATACCGCTATCTGCGATGGTAATTCTATTATGGTTGGATCCAGTACTTATGATATGGCTGGTATATATGCTGATACAATCACACTACCAAATGGATGTGATTCTATCATCAATTTAAATCTTACTTTAATCAATGCCGTTGTTAATACAATTGATACTGCAATCTGTGATGGTAATTCAATCATGATCGGAACAAGCACTTATGACATGGCAGGTATGTATGCAGACACAATCACACTACCGAATGGATGTGATTCTATCATCAATTTAAATCTTGCGCTAATCAATGCCGTTGTTAATACAATTGATACCGCTATCTGTGATGGTAATTCTATCATGATCGGAACAAGCACTTATGACATGGCAGGTATGTATGCAGACACAATCACACTACCGAATGGATGTGATTCTATAATCAACTTAAATCTTGCTTTAATCAATGCCGTTGTTAATACAATTGATACCGCTATCTGTGATGGTAATTCAATCATGATCGGAACCAGCACTTATGATATGGCAGGTATGTATGCTGACACAATCACACTACCGAATGGTTGTGATTCTATAATCAATTTGAATCTTGCTTTAATCAATGCCGTTATTAATACAATTGATACTGCCATCTGTGATGGTAATTCAATCATGATCGGAACCAGCACTTATGACATGGCAGGTATGTATGCTGATACCATTATTCTTTCTAATGGTTGCGATTCTATTATCAACTTAAGCCTTGCTATAATTGCTCCCGTTTTAAATCTTATTGATTCTACTATTTGCAATGGACAAACCGTTACTATTGGTACTAGTGTTTACACAACAACGGATATTTATAGTGATACATTAACCTCAATCAACGGTTGTGATTCTATTGTCAACCTAGACTTAACGGTGATTGATGCGGTTGTGGTGGATAGTGATTCTACTATTTGCAATGGACAATCCGTTACTATTGGTACTAGTGTTTACACAACAACGGATATGTATAGTGATACATTGGCTTCTATAAATGGCTGTGATTCTATTATCAACCTAAACTTGATGGTGATTGATGCTATTATTGTTGACATTGATTCTACCATTTGTAATGGGGAATCTGTTACTATTGGCACTAGTGTGTATACAACAACAGATATATATAGTGATACATTATCCTCAATCAACGGTTGTGATTCTATTGTAAACCTAGACTTAAAGGTGATTGATGCGGTTGTGGTGGATATTGATTCAACCGTTTGCAATGGACAGAGCGTTACCATTGGCACTAGTGTTTACACAACCACGGATATGTACAGTGATACATTGGCTTCTATAAATGGCTGTGATTCTATTGTCAACCTAGACTTAACGGTGATTGATGCGGTTGTGGTGGATATTGATTCTACCATTTGTAATGGACAATCCGTTACTATTGCCACTAGTGTGTATACAACAACAGATATATATAGTGATACATTATCCTCAATCAACGGTTGTGATTCTATTGTAATCCTAGACTTAAAGGTGATTGATGCGGTTGTGGTGGATATTGATTCAACCGTTTGCAATGGACAGAGCGTTACAATTGGCACTAGTGTTTACACAACCACGGATATGTACAGTGATACATTGGCTTCTATAAATGGCTGTGATTCTATTGTAAACCTAGACTTAACGGTGATTGATGCGGTTGTGGTGGATATTGATTCTACCATTTGTAATGGACAATCCGTTACTATTGCCACTAGTGTTTATACAACTACGGATATGTATAGTGATACATTAACCTCAATCAACGGTTGTGATTCTATTGTCAACCTAGACTTAACGGTGATTGATGCGGTTGTGGTGGATATTGATTCTACTATTTGCAATGGACAATCCGTTACTATTGGTACTAGTGTTTATACAACAACGGATATGTATAGTGATACATTAACCTCAATCAACGGTTGTGATTCTATTGTCAACCTAGACTTAACAGTAATCGATGCTATAGTTGTGGATATGGATTCTACCATTTGCAATGGTCAATCCGTTACTATTGGCACTAGTGTGTATACAACAACAGATATATATAGTGATACATTAACCTCAATCAACGGTTGTGATTCTATTGTCAACCTAGACTTAACAGTAATTGATGCTATAGTTGTGGATATTGATTCTACCATTTGCAATGGTCAATCCGTTACTATTGGCACTAGTGTGTATACAACAACAGATATATATAGCGATACATTAACCTCAATCAACGGTTGTGATTCTATTGTCAACCTAGACTTAACAGTAATTGATGCTATAGTAGTTGATATTGATTCTACCATTTGTAATGGACAATCCGTTACTATTGGTACTAGTGTTTACACCACTACGGATATGTATAGTGATACATTAACCTCAATCAACGGTTGTGATTCTATTGTAAACCTAGACTTAACAGCAATTGATGCTATAGTAGTGGACATTGATTCTACCATTTGTAATGGACAATCCGTTACTATTGCCACTAGTGTTTATACAACTACGGATATGTACAGTGATACATTAGTTTCTATAAATGGTTGTGATTCTATTATCAACTTAGACTTGATGGTGATTGATGCTATTATTGTTGACATTGATTCTACCATTTGTAATGGACAATCCGTTACTATTGGCACTAATGTTTACACAACAACGGATATGTACAGTGATACATTGGCTTCTATAAATGGCTGTGATTCTATTATCAACCTAAACTTGATGGTGATTGATGCTATTATTGTTGACATTGATTCTATCATTTGTAATGGGGAATCTGTTACCATTGGCACTAGTGTTTACACAACAACCGATATGTACAGTGATACATTGGCTTCTATAAATGGCTGTGATTCTATTATCAACTTAGACTTGATGGTGATTGATGCTTTTATTGTTGATATTGATTCCATTATATGTATTGGTGAAACAGTAACAATTGGTTCTAGCATATATTCAACTACCAATATGTACAGCGACACCTTGGTGTCTGTTAACGGTTGTGATTCTATAATCAATCTTGACTTATCTGTCATTGATCTAATAGAACCTACATTCGATCCAATCGGCCCCTTCTGCCCTACTGATGCAATGCAAACCTTACCTACCACCTCTACCAATGGAATTTCTGGTAATTGGTCAGGAATGGGCGTAGCAGGAAATATGTTTGATCCTTCAGCAGGATCTCAAGAAATAATATTCACACCAGATGCTGGATCAGGTTGTGCTGATAATGACACAGTAATGGTTATTGTAGAACTTGCTGCTTGTCCATGTGATATTGACACTGTCATTGTAACAAATATTGAATGTAATAATAATAATACTCCTAACGATCCAAATGATGATCTCTACAGTTTTGATATCGAAGTTCAAGGTAGTAATGTTGCTCCTGATTGGACAATTGCATCCCCTCAAGTAAATGCTACTGGGACTTACAATACGATCACTAACATTGGTCCGTTAAACATTGCAGATGGTACTATCAATTTAACGGTTACAGATGATAATAATTCAACTTGTACTTTTGATTTCTCTGTTGAACCTCCAGTTACTTGTTCAGATGATTGTGATATCGATATGATTATAATCGAAAATATAACTTGTTTCGATAACAACACACCAACAGATCCATTGGATGATACCTTCACATTCGATATTACCGTAGAAGGATCAGGAGTCGGTACTGCTTGGTTATCAAATGTAAACATAAATGGAAATCCAGATTTCCCTTATAGTACAACCATCAATGCTGGACCCTACTTAATTTCCAGTGGTGATTTTAATTTACAGGTTTTTGATATTGATGGTGGTGAAAGATGTAGTGACGCAATTCTAATCGTAGCTCCTGAGCCTTGCTCAGATGAATGTGTAATTCAAGCTCCAGTGGTAGAAAATATAGTATGCGATCCAGGATTGGATCCAACAGACCCAGCTGATGACACTTACACTTTCAATATTACAGTTACAGGTTTTAATGTTGCTGGTTCTTGGATAGCGGATGATCCGAATAGTTCTATTGGAGTTTATAACGCGACCCTAACCCTAGGACCATACACAATTGCAGATGGTGTATTAAACTTCACTATTGAAGATATGGATGATCCAACTTGTTCTGTAGATGTAAGTGTAGTACCGCCACCTACTTGTTCTGATCTTTGTCTAATACAGGGGGTCGTTATTTCTGACATCGTTTGTGATCCAGGAGTAGATCTAACTGATCCTGCGGATGACAGCTTTACATTTATGCTCAATGTTTCGGCTGTAAATAGCGGTGCAAACTGGACGGCTGATGATCCATTAAATTCAAATGGTGGATATAACATAAATGTAATGATGGGTCCTTATCTAATTTCAGGTGGTGACTTAAGCTTTACGCTTACTGACATCGACAACCCTGCATGTAATACATTAGTAGAGGTTGCTTCTCCAGGAGCTTGTTCTGACTTATGTGTAATTAGTGCAGTTTCCGTGTCCGAGGTTAATTGCAATAATAGTGGTACTTCATCAGATCCTACCGATGATACTTTCACTTTTGAAGTAAATGTTTCTGGTTTAAATACTTCTACTTGGAGTGGCGGCGATTTATCTGGAGAAAATTATGGTAGTGCAGTAGAATTCGGTCCTTTTGAGATTGCTGACGGCACACAATTTATCACGATAGTTGATGATAACGATCCTGATTGTTCTTTCGAAATTGAAGTTGATCCTCCAATGACTTGCTCAGATGATTGTGAAATAATAGATGTTTTTGTAGATCTAATTTTATGTGATGACAACGACACTCCTTCAGATCCAGATGACGATACCTTTACATTTGAATTGATTGCAACAGGATTTAATTTGTCTACCTTCGGTTTCTTTGCCACTGATCCAAATAGCACAGAAGGTAATTACAACTTTTACAATAACTTTGGCCCATACCCGATTTCACAATCTCCAATGAATTTTAGAATTGTAGATTTTAATAATGCAGGTTGTTCTTTTAATGTTATTGTTGATGAGGTTGAATCTTGTTCTGACGCATGTAGAATTGAAGATTTTGAAATTATTGATATGCTTTGTGACGATCAAGGCACTGACAATGACCCGACAGACGATACCTATACTTATTCAATAATAGTCAATTCAATTAATTCTAGTCCAGGATGGAATGCAACTGATCCTCTTCTATCAAGTGGAAACTATGGGGATACCATTGCCATGGGACCTTATTTGATTTCAGATGGTGATCAAACTTACTTACTAAGAGATAACGCAGCATCTGTTTCCTGTAATTTTGAAGTGAATGTTGCTGCGCCAGCATCTTGTTCATTCCCATGCTCAGTCACGGATATTAGCATAAACAATGTGATGTGTGATAACGCAAATGGAACGGTTCAATTTGATTTATTTGTTCAAGGTGAAAATAATTCTGGAACATGGACGGCAAATGATCCTGCTGCTACCAGTGGCACTTATGATACTAATGTCTCCTTTGGGCCGTATAATATAGCAGATGGTACTTTCTTTATTGTCATTACTGATGCAATGGATGATGATTGTCTAGATTCTATTGAAATTGATCCTTTAGCACTTTGCCCGCCTTGTAATATTGATGAGGCATTAATTACAGCAATAGTCTGTGATGATAATAATACTTCTAGTGATCCATTGGATGATTCATTTACATTTGATTTAACGGTCACTGGCATAAACACAGCGTCCACATGGACAGCAGATGATATGAATACTACTAGTGGAGATTATGGAAGAGCAGAAAGCTTAGGTCCATTCAGCATTTCGGATGGAGTCTTTACGCTGATCATCACTGACAATGATAACCCAAATTGCTCATTAGCAGTAGAAGTTACTCCACCAAATACTTGTTCTGGAGATAGATGTATGATTACTAATGTGACACTTACAGATACTATCTGTGATCCGGGTACAACGCCAAATGATGCAAGTGATGATACTTATACTTTCAATGTAAATCTAGAGGGTAATAATGCGAGTTCTACTTGGATCGCTAATGATCCATCCTTAACTACTGGTGATTATGGTACCTTGACCCCATTCGGTCCTTTTAATATTGCTGACGGAACTTTCACACTAACCTTTACAGATGTAAATGATCCAGACTGTACTTTTGATTTATTAGTTACACCACCGGTTACTTGTTCACCTGCAGGTTGTCAAATTAGTAATGTTGAATTATCAGATACCATTTGTAATGACAATAATACACCAGCTGATGCAAGTGATGACACCTTCACTTTCAATATTAGCGTTAGTGGAGATAACACATCAATGTCGTGGGTTGCCAATGATGCTGCTACAACCACTGGAAATTATAATGAACTAGTAAACTTTGGACCATTTAATATTTCTGATGGACCATTTTCTTTGACCATCTCAGATGCCGATGATACACAATGTACATTTGATTTATTGATTACCCCACCAGAAAGCTGTTCCCCTCAAGGTTGCGAAATTATCAATGTAGCATATTTAGATACATTGTGTAATGATAATAATACGCCTGCCGATCCTAGTGATGACACCTACACTTTTAATGTAAGAGTTAATGGCAATAACACTGCTGGTACTTGGATTGCTAATGATTTACCAGCTACTACTGGGAACTATGGAGAATTAATAAGCTTCGGACCATTTAATATTATAGATGGAGCCTTTAGTTTAACGTTTACTGATGCAGTAGATCAAAATTGTACATCCAATTTAACGGTTATTCCTCCGAGCTTTTGTTCAGAAGCTAATTGCATGTTAAATGAGATTATAGTAAGCAATATAACTTGTGTTGATCCCAACACACCAGGAGATCCTTCAGATGATCAGTATACCTTTAATGTATTGGTATCTGGAAACAATACTAGTACATCTTGGTCAGCAAACGATATGAATGCAACCACTGGCAATTACGATGTAGTTACTACTTTTGGACCATTTAATATCGCAGACGGTCCGATTAATATTGAGTTTACGGATAGTACCGACCCTGATTGCAATTCGGGAATTATCGTTACTCCGCCAAATCCTTGTTCTGCTGCTTTCTGCGAAATAATGATGATAGATTTAGATGACTTATTATGTGATGATTCTGGAACAGCTGATGATAGAGATGATGATACTTTCACGTTTACGCTTGAGGTAAATGGTAATAATACAAGTTCTGGTTGGAACTCAAATTTCGCACCCGCTGGTAATTATGGAGAAAAAGTAGAATTCGGGCCATTTATAATCAATGATGGCACAGTTGCTATCCAAATTGTAGATAATGATGATCCAGATTGCACAAGAGCTATTTTAGTCAGTCCTCCTCCATATTGTTCAGATGAGGTTTGCCAAATTAACGATATAAATGTTAGTGCAATTTCATGTACTGATCCAAATACACCTTCAGTTCCTGCTGATGATATGTTTACATTCAATCTATTTGTAATTGGTGAAATGCTTGGTGATTCCTTTACAACGGATGATCCAAATACACCTAGCGGTCCATATAATGGATTTGTAAATTTTGGTCCTTACTTGATAACGGATGGACCAGTTACGATTACGCTTTCAGATATTAATGATCCTGAATGTTCTAATACTATTACTGTTGAACCTCCTCAGCCATGTTCTGTTGATTCATGTGCAATACTAGAAGTATTGGTGTCGGAAGCTATGTGTGATGATAACAATACGCCTGATGATATTAGCGACGATAGATTTAGTTTTGTGCTTGAGGTATTGGGAACAAACACCTCTCCTCTTTGGAATATTTTAGAATTTCCAGGTATTGCTGGAGCATACAATACAGAATTTTTATTCGGTCCTTTCCCAGCAAGTGGTGGCCCTGTTTCTTTCACTTTTGTAGATAGTCAGAATGGATTATGTGAATTCCCGATAACGGTTAGACCTCCACCAGAGTGTTCTGATTGTTTATTAGAAGGAGATGCAGGTCCATTAAAATTCTTAGGCTGTGACAGTCCAACTGCACAATTAGAAGGAAGTGCGAATCAAGTCGATCCAATAACTTATAGTTGGACTGGACCTGATGGATTTACCTCCATGGATCAAAATCCAGTAGTAACATTGCCTGGTAGATATATACTTTCTGTTAGTGATACTTTTAATTGCTTTGCAATTGACAGCGTAGAAGTCATTTCAGATCCTGATGTACCAATTGCCAATGCCGGCCCAAATGTTAACTTAAATTGTAATGATACTTGTTTGGTATTAATGGGAAGCAGTAATGTGACAAATGCCTCATATGTTTGGTCAGGTCCTGGCATCGATGCAACGAATCGAACAGTACAAAATCCAACGGTCTGTGCTCAGGGTATATATATTTTGGAAGTTACGAATACAGATAACAATTGTGTCTCTAGTCCAGATACGGTAGTTGTTGAAAATAATATCAATGAAATAAGAGCAATAATTCAGCCTGCAAATGATATTAACTGTTACTCAACAACCGTGAGATTAGATGGAAGTGAATCAACCATTGGAACAAACATAGGTTACCAATGGAGAACTATTGAAGGCAGTATTATTTCGAATAGCATCAATGCGAATATTACACAAGCAGGAACATTTGTGTTACTAGCCATTGATACAATGAATGGCTGCTTCGGAGCTGATACCGTTGAAGTATTGGATTTCATTGAGTATCCTGGGGCAAATGCAGGTGAAGATCAAACCTTAGCAGATTGCGAAGCTGACACAGCTGTAGTCATGGGTACGAGCATTGCTTCTCCTTTAATAATTACTTATTCTTGGCGTCCCGAGGATGGCGGTAATATTGCTGCTGTAATTGATGAACGAACCATTGAGGTTAATTTGTCGGGCAGTTATATTCTTGGAGTGCTCGATACAACGAATGGATGTGAAAGTTATGATACGATGCAAATTTTCCAAAATTTTGAAGAGGGAGAAGCTGTTGATGATAATTTCACGGTAGATAAAAACACAACGCTAAGTGGCTTAGTTGGTCAGAATGACAATTTCTCTGAACTTGGAAATTTCACTTTGGTACAAACTGCCACAAGTGGTTTGGTAAATATAAATCCTGAAACAGGAAGCTTTACTTATGCACCTGTCAGAGATTTCGTTGGTGAGGATTTCTTTGAATATGTAGTTTGTAGTGAACTATGCCCAGATGTTTGCGATACGGCATTTGTATTCATAAGAGTATTAGACCGGGAAGGTCCTCCAAATGCCATTAGCCCGAATGGAGATGGACAAAATGATGTTTGGGTGATTCCAGAAAGTGTAAATTATGAATTTAGAAGACTTACAGTGGTAAATAGATGGGGAGATATTGTTTACGAATCCAGAGAATACAATAATGATTGGGGTGGAACTTATAAAGGTAATTTATTACCAGAAGGAACCTATTATTATATTTTAGAACTAGAAAATGGACCTGAGGATCGAAAAATCTATAGAAGCCATATTACAATTATAAGATAATGTATAACTTTGTAAAATTATAACTATGACAAAGAGGTATACTTTTAGCTTGGCCGTTTTACTCTGCATTTTGAGTTCAACTCTTTTTGCACAGCAGCTTCCTTTATTACATCAATTTAGGGAATCAAGTCTGTATGTAAATCCAGCAAATATTTCTTCGGATTATTTTCAAACCGGTTTATCCTATTCAGCTGGCGCTACCTACAGATATCAATGGACGGATGTTGAAGGTGCTCCGCGCACCATGATGGCTCGGGTTGAACAATATGCACCTGAAAAGAAAATGACTTGGGGTGCTTATATCATTAATGATGAGACAGGCCCGACATCTTTTACTTCCGCTTATTTCAGAGGTGGATATGTAATTGAAATGGATAATGAAATGTTATTAAGTTTTGGCCTAGCTGCCGGCTTGGCCCAATATAGGGTAAAAGGTTCAGAGTTATTTTTTCTTGAGCCAGATGATATTGCTAAAGTTGATTTTGTTAAAATTGTGCCAGATATTAGTTTAGGTGCATATCTATATTCCCCCGGAAAATATTACTTTGGATTATCTGTTCCTCAAACACTTGGCATTGATTTGACTTATAAGAATGAAGTTAGAGACTTCAATATACAAAGGGTGCAGCATATCTTTGGAAACGCAGGATTCTTTATTCACATTAATGATTCAGATTTTTTTGAAATTTCGTCTTGGGGTAAATATGTAGGTGGGTCCCCATTTAACGCTGATTTTAATATAAAATATCAACACGGGACTGGCTTTTGGGTTGGCGCTGGTTGGTCAACTGCACTTTCATTGAGAGCTGATTTTGGGGTTACTCTTTTAGGTGGAAAATTCGAGACAGATAACATGTTGAAAGTGGCCTATGCTTATGATTATAATTTTAGTAAGGTTGGACCTTTCTTCGGATCTGCCCATGAGATTAATTTAAGCTATGCTTGGGGATGGGGATATTAAGGAATACATAAAATTTAAAGTGTAAAAGTAGCATTTGGAAAGAGTATATTCAAGTTCAAAAACAGTTGGTGGATTTCGAACAGTAAATTCCCCACACTTTTCCAGGTTCAGAGTTCCAAGATAAGCTCACTATATACAGTTTTCAAATTTTAATTTCCTCGAGTTCGTACAACACATTGCACACTAAGCACTAAACATCCTAAGATTTCCGTCAAAATTCATTTAAAAGATAAAATCCCATTTACATCCTTCTGATAATTCTAGGACTCATAAACTTATAAACTCATAAATTCATAAACTATCTTCAATTCTTATTTTCTTTGTAAATTTAATCTATGGATACCCTAAATTTACATATCCAGCATTTGCTATTTGAAATTCAACGCAAAGCAAAGGTTAAAGATCACATCGCTGACTTAGCTGAGACTATTGAATTACAGGAAGTAGATTTAATACGCCAAGAAGAGAGTCTCAAGACTTTTCAAAAAAGGATGTCTCAATTAAAAGGGAGTTACAACTTACCATTCTTAGGCAACAAAAATAGCGAGGAGTTAGTAATAGTAGATGCAGAAATTAAAGCACTAAGTTTAAAGATTGCCAAACTAATCAGGATAATTAAAGCAAATTATTTTGAGAAAGAATTGTTGGAAAAAAGTTTAGGGGCTAGCACTGATTTAGAATTTGAATTGAACAAATTGTTAGATCAAAAAGAACAGCAACTTTGTGAAGAAAATAAGTTATATAAAATTCAATTTTCTCTTTTGAATGGTAAAATTTCAAAATTAAAAATTGATCTTGAGCAATTAGTTAATCTTATAAAGCTGCATCCTAAAATTAAATTTAATCAAATAGAATTGGATCGATTACTCGAGGACTTTCATGAAAAAAATTATATCACTCAAGATCATGAGGATTCTTATTTTGCTCGGCTACATTATAAAAAGATAGTAAAAAATTTACTGTCTGAATTTATTCCAAAATTGAGAAACTTTATTTTCCTTATTGACGAATATAATGATCGAGCAACTAATCTTCAACAAAGCCTGCTAAAATTCGAAGAACCAATTTACCAAGACTTTATTCGTTTGGTCCGACATTTCCCTACATCTCATTATCCATTAGAAAAAGCTAAAAGGGCTTTAAGGGTGTTTAGCAAATCGTTCTTAGAACGGCTTAGCAGTCAAATCTCTAATATTGAATTAGAGATTGCAGACGCGAGAAGGGCCTTCATTGAGTTGCGAGATGAAAAACGAAAGGAAATCATTAAAGCAGTCACAAAAAAAACCGAACACTAGTGTGTCCGGTTTTGGTTTGTGAGTTTTGCTTTCTCTTTAATCAACCACTGCACATAATACATCCATCATCCATACTGCACGATTCTCCTGAAGATTCTGCAACAATAGGTGTAATTACTTTTGTCTTTTCTACAATCTCTTTAGTAGCTACCGCTTGAACAGCAGTTGTTTCTACTATAGTAGTATCTCCAGTGGTTGAAAATTTTGTCTGATGTTTTGCGCTCAATGTAAATTTGATAGGATCTACAGCAGCTTTAGATCTTAGATAATACATTCCCGTTTTAAGTCCTTTCTGCCAAGCATAAAAATGCATGGAGGATAACTTTTTAAAGTTTGGATTTTCTACGAACAAATTTAAGCTTTGACTTTGGCAAATATATGCACCTCTGTCTGCAGCCATGTCAATCACCACCTTCTGACTTAGTTCCCATACAGTCTTGTATAGTTCTTTTAAATCTTGTGGAAGTCCATCTATGTTCTGTATACTACCATTAGCAGCCATCAACATTTCTTTCATTTCATTATCCCATAAGCCTAGTCTTATTAAATCTTTTAATAAGTGTTGATTGACAATGATGTATTCTCCAGATAGCGTTCTTCGAGAGTATATATTCGAAGTATATGGCTCAAAACATTCATTGTTTCCTAGAATTTGAGAAGTCGATGCAGTAGGCATTGGTGCAAGTAGTAAACTATTTCTTACGCCATTCTCTTTTATTTCTGATTTAAGTGAATCCCAGTCCCATCTATCAGTTGGATTAACACCCCACATATCAAATTGTAATTCACCTTGACTAACTGGAGAACCTTCATAGGTTTTGTAAGGTCCTTCTGCTTTTGCTAATGCGCATGATTCCGTTAGTGCTGCAAAATAAATCGTTTCAAATATTTCCTTATTTATAGCCTTTGCTTCCGGACTATCGAATGGGTGCCTCATTAAGATGAATGCATCCGCCAAACCTTGAACACCAATTCCGATTGGTCTATGTCTAAGATTTGAATTTTCTGCTTCCTTAATAGGGTAATAATTAATGTCGATCACCTTATTTAAATTACGCGTTACTACTCTGGTAATTTCAAATAATTTATCATGATCAAATTTCCCATTAATTACAAATTTAGGTAGAGACAAAGAAGCTAAATTACAAACTGCTACTTCATCTTTAGAAGTATATTCCATAATCTCTGTGCAAAGATTACTAGATTTTATAGTTCCTAAGTTTTTCTGATTTGATTTTTTATTGGCAGCATCTTTATATAAAATATAAGGATTACCAGTTTCCGTTTGTGATTCTAAAATGGAGAACCAAAGGTCTTGTGCTTTAATTGTTTTTCGTGCTCTACCCTCTTCTTCATATTTATGATACAAAGCTTCGAATTCACCTCCATAACATTCATGTAATCCTGGAGCCTCATTCGGGCAAAATAATGACCATTGGCCATCTTCCTTAACTCTTTGCATAAATAAGTCTGGAATCCATAGAGCGTAGAATAAATCTCTTGCTCTCATTTCTTCCTTACCGTGATTCTTTTTCAAATCAAGAAATTGCTTGATATCTGCGTGCCATGGTTCGATGTAAACTGCGAATGCTCCTTTTCTCTTTCCTCCACCTTGATCTACATATCTTGCAGTGTCATTAAATACTTTTAACATCGGTACGATTCCATTAGAAGTTCCACCTGTTCCTTTGATATAACTTCCAGTTGCTCTAACATTGTGAACACTCAATCCAATTCCACCTGCGGATTGGCTGATTTTTGCACATCTTGTTAGTGTTTCAAAGATTCCAGCAATACTATCTTCCGTAGTGCTTAATAGAAAGCAGGAAGAAAGTTGTGGTTTAGGAGTACCCGCATTGAAAAGTGTTGGCGTTGCATGGATAAACCATTTCTCTGACATTAAGTTGTAAGTTTCCACTGCTGCGGTAATATCCGCGCCGTGAATTCCAATAGCCGTTCTCATTAAAAGATGTTGAGGTCTTTCAACGATATTTCCATCCATTCTTAAAAGATAGGATCTTTCTAAAGTTTTGAAACCGAAATAATCAAAACTATAGTCTCTATCATAAATAATCGCAGAGTCGATTTTGTCTGCGTTATCCATAATAACTGCGTAAGTTTCTTCTCCGATTAATCCCGCTTTCTCTCCAGTTTTTGGATCTATATAGTTATATAGGGCTTCCATTGTTTCAGAAAATGACTTGTTGGTCATCTTATGAAGGTTACTTACAGAAATTCGAGCTGCTAATAAAGCATACTCTGGATGTACGGTGGCCATAGTAGCTGAAGTTTCAGCAGCTAAATTGTCTAGCTCCATGGTGGTAACACCATCATATAAACCTTGTATTACATTTTTTGCAATTTCAAGGGGTTGAATATATTTAGCGTCTAGTCCGTAACAAAGTTTTTTTACTCGGGCGGTGATTTTATCGAAAGAAACGTCTTCACGTTTTCCGTTACGTTTAATTACTTGCATAATTGAAAAGGAGGTTTAGATGTTTAAAAAAATTGTCAATCTGTTAAGCAGATAGATATCTACTTGAAATTTAAAAATCCTCGTCGAGCGAAAATACCTGACTATCTCTATCAGACATAACACCTGATTTCTGGTAATCGCCGACCCTCTTTTCGAAGAAATTGGTTTTGCCTTGTAAAGAAATTAGATCCATCCAAGGAAATGGATTTTCTACATTATATATCTTCTCTGCACCTAGTTGAGCTAATAATCTATCGGCTACGAATTCGATGTATTGGCACATCAGATTGGCATTCATACCGATCAGAGCTACTGGTAGTGAGTCTGATACAAATTCTTTTTCTATTCTTACTGCGTCAGCAATTATAGAAGTTACCATGTCTTCAGGGAGTTTATTTTTTACATGAGCGTTGTACAATAAACAAGCAAAATCGCAATGCATGCCTTCATCTCTTGAAATCAGTTCATTGGAAAAGGTTAATCCTGGCATTAAGCCTCTTTTCTTTAACCAAAAAATAGAACAAAATGATCCTGAGAAGAAGATACCTTCTACTGCGGCAAATGCTATTAAGCGTTCCTGAAAACTTCCATTGTCAATCCAGCGTAAGGCCCAGTCTGCTTTTTTCCTTACACAATCCATATTTTCAATGGCATTAAATAAATAGTCTTTTTCTTTTGCGTCTTTTATATAAGTGTCAATAAGTAATGAGTAAGTTTCTGAATGGATATTCTCCATCATAATCTGAAAACCATAGAAAAATTTGGCCTCCGTGTACTGTACTTCTGAGACAAAATTCTCAGCTAAATTTTCATTCACAATTCCATCACTGGCTGCGAAAAATGCTAATACGTGTTTAATAAAGTGTCTTTCATCATCGTTCAATCTCTTTCCCCAATCAGAAAGGTCTTGATGTAAATCTATTTCTTCTGCGGTCCAAAAACTGGCTTCACTTTTCTTGTAAAACTGCCAAATATCATCGTGTTTTATTGGGAATAACACGAATCTGTTTTGATTTTCCTCTAAGATAGGTTCATTCACTATTGACATACTATTTATTCTTTTAAACTATGGGTTTGTTAATTATAATCTGCTTTGCTTACGCTGCGGGGTCACAAAAATACTACTTAATTTTAGACAGCCAAATAATATAGAAAAAAATATTATATGAATTTAAAAAATATTAAACTAGTATTATTTTAATCCCTAAATCTATGCTTTTTACTACTTTTTCGTATTAGGAATAAATCACATATCTTAACTCAAGATAAATAAATATTTTCTTTAATATATTCAATAATTACCAACATTTTGTGGATAACTGAAGTAACGTTTTAAAAATCAACATATTACAATTGTTCGTAATATATTTAAATGTGGATAAAGTTTAGTTTTTATTAAATTAACATTAGAAAAGTTTTTTCCGAAGGAAAAACCAGACGAGAAATAGACTCACAACTATAGAAATGAATACGATCATTGGAAAAGCATAAGGACTGTTTTCCATCGGTACAGGGACATTCATTCCGTAAAAACTAGCCACTAAGGTGGGCACCATTAAAACGATCGTAATTAAAGTTAATCTTTGAATGAAGATATTTAAGTTATTAGAAATTATGGAAGCATAGGCCTCCATCGTACCACTCAATATATTAGTATGAATGTTAGCCATCTCCAATGCTTGACTATTATCAATAATTATATCTTCGAATAAATCCATTTTAAATTCATCCTCCTTAATCTTTAAGAAGTCCGTTCTTTTCATCTTCATCTTCAATAACTCATTAGAGCTTAAAGAACTTAACATATAAACCAGGCTCTTTTCTATTCTCAACAGTTGCTTTAACTCACTACTTTTACTAGAATCGTATAACTCTTGCTCAATAATGTGCCTTTTTAAATTTAGTTTTTTTAAACAGGCCAAATATTCCAGCACATTCTTTTCAAATATTTGCAATACAAATAATTGCTCATCTTCTGGTTTGAAATTTCGCACCTTGGATTCTAAAAATTGTTGTAAAACTGGATTTTCCGCTGCGGTAATTGTGATCACATGATCAATGGTTATTATTATACCAATCGGTACGGTAATATAAATAGCTTCATTATCCTTATTGCTCTCATTTGGGACCGGACTATTTAATACGATAAGTCTTACATCATCCTCCCGCTCATATCTTGAACGTTCGTCAACATCTAATGAATCTGTTAGAAAATCTAAAGGAATAGAAAGGTCGATTGATAATTTATTAAGTTCTTCCTTAATGAATGGAGGTGATATATTAATCCATGCCCTATCAGTGCGTTGATCGACTTGCTTTAACTGCCCGTTCTCTCTTGTATAATAAAGGATCATACCTACTACTGTCTTCCATTTTCTTGATTAGTTTCGCCAATCTTGGCTTATAACAAATGCAATATAGGATATTTACGCAAAAAATATACCAATGAATTCAGTTTGTGAGTTTAAGAGTTTATAAGTTGATGAGTTTAACCCTTTGGATGGACCAAGAATCTTTTATCGGAAACAACAAGACAAGAATTACCGTCCGCAATTTGATTTTTCATTTTATTGAATAGTAACCTCACCCAAAAAAAGAGCTTTCTAACTGGGCATTCAATTTTTTTTAATCATAAACTTCTTTCCAGTAATATTCAAACACCTCGAAATTAGCTTGATTGGCATTGCTCCATTTCAAAGGCCGATTAGTTTTTAAATTAAAATAATCCATTACAATATCAGCTTGCTGTTCATAATTAAAAGCAGCTAAACCTCCATTTTTCTCCATATTCAATATTAAGGCATTCAATCCTCCATAATTATATCCCATTGTAGTGGTTTGTGCGAACAAGGCTCTTGGGATATAACAAGAACCAACATTTTCAAATTGCCAGATGTGCACCAATTCATGGACAAAGGTTTCAATGGACATTGGACCGTAAGCATTAATAGTGTAAAAACTTACATAAATCATTCGCTTTTGTTTTGGTCCGATATAACTTCTTTCATCAATTCGAACGCGCTCCCAATTAATACTTGACCCAAATACAGATTGTCCAATCGCCATCTCATTTTTAGTAAGTGGTCGGGTATTAAATTTTAAAATATCAGCGAAAGATTCATACCATTCTGGAAGACCAACTATATCTAATATTAGGATAAGCCATTCTAACATCCACAAACCTAATATGGTCAATAATGACGCCTCTTTATAATAAGTAAGATCTTCAGCAAAAGAAGAAAATAGGTATCTAGGATGAAACAAAAATCTTAGTATTCTTTTAAATACTCTAATTAATATCTCTCCTGCTCTATAAAATAAAAATGAAATTTTAACAAGGAGTAAGTATATCATAATTACTAATCAAATCTCAATGACTTCATTGGAGTTATTTTACTGACTAGATAAGTAGGGATAATTAAGGTGAGCAAAATAATAAGCAGTGTTCCAACATTTAAAATTAAAATAGTCATAAAATCAAAATGGATAGGTGCCACATTCAAATAATAATTGGCTTCATTCAAAGTAATAAATTTAAAATGTTTCTGCAAAAAGCAAATTCCTATTCCAAAAAAATTGCCAAAGAATAATCCTATCATAATAATGTAGGCCGCTTGGATTAAAAAGATATTTCTGATCTTCCAATCTCTGGCTCCTAAGGATTTTAAAATTCCAATCATTTTAGTGCGCTCCAAAATTAGAATCAATAAAGCAGTGATCATATTAATTATTGACACAATAATCATTAAGGCTAAAATAGTCCCCTCATTAATATTTTGTAATTCCAACCACTCAAAAATTTGAGGAAACTTTGAACGAATAGATTCAGCATATAAATTGGCAGGAAGTTCTTCCAAATAGATATACTCATTAATAATATCAATGTCATCTAAGTTTTCCACAAAGACTTCGAATCCACCCACTTGATTTTCTGACCAGCCCAACAATTGTTGAATCTTACGCATATCTATAATCGCAAATTGCTTGTCATATTCTTCCAATCCTGTTTTAAAAATCCCGGAAATTTTAAACTTCCTTTTCAACTGATTACCATTTATCACAAAATGAATTAAAAACTCATCCTCTAGACTAAGCCTGAGCCGGTTAGCAGTTTGCTTAGAGATAATGATCCCATTTGATTGAACACTATCCACTAAGCTCAATCCTTCCCCTTCTATTAAATAGTCTTGAATGAAAGACCAATTAAAGTCAAGCCCTACTCCTTTCAAAATAATCCCTTCAATTTCTTCCTTAGTATTAATAATACCTGGTAGGTGTGTAAAGGATTGAATTCTCTGCACTCCACCTTTAGTCACTCTGTCTACTTCACTATTAGTCATGCTATAACCAAGAAACCGCTTGTGATCAGTATAGTAAATTTGATTAATGGAATCAATCGAATTATAAAAAGCCTGGTTCATGTTAATTGGTACAGCCTCAATAGATCTGTTCACATAGGTATCCGTGATATGAATATGTCCCCAAAATCCAAAAACCTTTTCACTTATCTCTTTTTTAAAACCTTGAATTAAGGCAGTAGCTATGATCATTATAGACAAGCTCAAAGCCACTGCAACAATAGCAATCCTTATAATCATTCTAGTGAAAGTTTTATTTTCACTGAAGGCAACTCGATAAGCTATAAATGGTTCGAATTTCACAGATGCAATATAGGTAAATTAAGCTATCTGTAATAAAACTAAAATAATAGCTATAAATTTGATCTTATTCTTTCATTTTCATGAACATTAAGTATGAAATAAGTTCTAATTCCCTAGTTTTGTGATTCTAAATATAAGAATATGGATTTTCTAGAAGAATTAGAATGGAGGGGTATGTTACATGATAAAACCCCAGGAATTAAAGAAGCATTAGCTTCAGGAAAGGTTGTTGGATATATTGGATTTGATCCAACCGCTCCTTCTTTGACCATAGGAAATTATGTGCAGTTGATGCTATTATCTTTTTTCCAAAAAAGTGGTCATCAACCTATAGTATTAATGGGAGGTGCAACTGGGAGAATTGGAGATCCCTCTGGCAAGGATAAAGAAAGAGTTTTGAAAACCGAAGAAGAGTTGGATTCAAATTTACATTTCCAACTAGAGCAAGCTAAAAGATTTTTAGATTTTGATTGTGAAGGGAATCCTGCCTTAATCGTTAATAACTACGATTTTTATAAGGACATGAATGTTCTCGAATTTTTAAGAAAAGTGGGAAAGAATTTAACGGTCAGTTATATGATGTCCAAAGATTCTGTTAAAAATAGATTGGAAACGGGTCTTTCATTTACAGAATTTAGTTATCAATTATTACAAGCTTATGATTTTCAATGTCTATACGAGCAATATAATTGCATCTTACAAATGGGTGGTTCTGATCAATGGGGAAACATTACTTCTGGAACTGAATTTATCCGTAGGAATATAGAAGATGGAAAGGCCTATGCGGTTACTACGCCACTACTTACAAAAAGTGATGGAAGCAAATTCGGTAAATCCTCAGATGGGAATATTTGGCTGGATCCAACCTTAACTTCACCTTATAAATTTTATCAATATTGGTTAAAATCGGATGATAGAGATTTACCAAAGTTTATGCGATATTTCTCTTTCAAAACCAAAGAAGAAATTTTACAATTAGAAGAAGATTTCAAAGAAGATTTACAAAGCTTAAAAAAACTGTTTGCAGAAGAAATCACAAAACAAGTACACGGTGATCTTTCCTTTAAATCTGCACAAATGGTATCTGAATTAATATTCAATAAAAAATTGAATGCCGAGACCCTAAAGCAAATGTCGGCTGAAGATTTATTAGCAATCAGTTATGAAATTCCTAGTAAAACATTATCAAATTCCCTATTAGCTTCCTCTCCTAGCATTGTAGATTTATTGGTTGAAAGTGTTGGGATTTATGAATCAAATAGTGCTTTAAGGAGAGCAATAAAAGGAAATGCTTTGTCTGTTAACAAAGTAAAGGTACAGGACTATGAAATGAATATTAGTAACGCTAATTTACTTCAAAATCAATATTTACTAGTTGAGAATGGCAAAAAGGAAAAGCATTTAATAGTGTTTAATTAGTATGGGAAAAATTGATATCATCACTCAAACATTACCCTTTTTCTTTAAAACTCAGATATAAACCCTGATAAGAGGTCGGGTTTACCCTGAATTTTGTGCACAAACTATAATAATACATATGGTTTTCTTAAATTTATAGGAAATACCCCTCAAGGCGTTAATCTTTTTCTCTTTATTGAACTTTTGTGTTTATAATTATCAATCTTATAAAACTTAATGTATGGCTTCTCTTGATCCCCGTACGGGACCCTTAGGTACACGACTTGCAAAGCATTTGCTGCGCCGTGCTACTTACAATGTTTCAAAATCTAGAATAGATTATTTTGCTGGTTTGACCGCTCAGCAAGCAATGGCAGAATTAGCTTTTTTGCCAGAGCCAAGTATGGCAGAACCCATAGATCCAACTACAGGTCAGCCTTGGATAAGCACTGAAGTAGATAATCCAGATGATTTTCGATTATATGGTTACGTGAAGGCTTGGTGGATAAACGAAGCTCGTCTAGATACTGGAATAGGACATAAAATGATGTTTTTCTTACACTCAAATTTTGTGGTTAATGCTAATGTTTTAACCTCACCTTACAATTATGATTATTATAAGCTGATGAGGTATTACTGTTTAGGTTCTTTTAAAGAATTATCAATAAAAATTTCGACTGATCAAATGATGTTAGACTATTTGGATGGGAGATACAGTAATAAGTATAACCCGAATGAGAATTATGGTCGAGAGTTTTTAGAATTATTTACCATTGGAAAAGGAGAGCAAACAGGTCCAGACGATTATACGAATTATACAGAACAAGATGTGCAAGAAGCTGCAAGATTGTTCACTGGATGGAGAATAACTGGCAGAAGTAATATTGATCCTGACACTGGTTTACCTAGAGGTAATACTGATGTAGGTCGTCATGATATAGGAGATAAAACTTTCAGTCATCGTTTCCAAAATCAGACTGTTACTGGAAGGAATACGGATGCAGGCATGCTAGAAGAGATTTCTGATTTTGTGGATATAATATTTGGCCAGGCAGCAACTGCTGAGTTCATTTGTAGAAAATTATACAGGTATTTTGTAAGTAGTGAAATTGATGCTGAAATTGAAAATGATATCATTGCGCCATTAGCCAATGCTTTTAGGGTCAATTATGATTTAGCAAGTACTGTTTCACAATTATTATCAAGTCAACATTTTTATGGTGAAGATCAAAATGGAAATTCTTCAGGAAAAGTAATAGGTGCTCTAATAAAAAATCCATTGGAAAACACCTTGCAAACCTTGAATTTCTTCGATATTGCTATTCCAGATCCATACACAGATAGTGATAATCATTACGAACAGTTTTACAGAAGAGGCGTTTTATATGATTTATTTGAATTAGCCGGTTTAACTATTTTCGAACCTTCGTCGGTTGCGGGATATGAAGCCTATTATCAAGCGCCAAATTATAACCGAGGATGGTTTAATTCAAGTGTAATTATTTCAAGATATAAGCTGCCTGAGATGTTACTAACAGGGGATCGAGTATTGACTTATGGAGATTTAGGAGGGGTACAAATAGATATAGTGGATTGGGTAGAAAACAATATTTCTAATCCATCAGATCCTCAAGCCATTATAGATGAGCTTACCGATTATTTATTTTCTGAAGTTCCAGGTGCTGAGCGAAAATCGTATTTCTTAAACACAGTCTTATTGGACCAAGTTCCAATGAACGAATGGTCTACAGCTTGGGCCGATTACGTTGGCAATAATAATGTTGATGCCGTCGAATCGCCATTAAAGAGATTATTCACAGCAATACTTTATTCACAAGAGTACCAACTTTCCTAAACTGCAAATAATAACATAATGAAAAGAAGAGATTTTTTCAAAATATCAGCACCAGTGGGTGCATCGTCCTTGTTACTTAATGGATTTTCAGTATCTCCTTTCGCATCAAGAAAAATGCTAAGTAATTTAGCTTGTGAAGGAGTATCCGATAGAGTTTTAGTAATCATTCGATTAAACGGAGGTAATGATGGAATCAACAATATAATTCCAATTGATCAACATGATTTCTACATGTCAAAGCGGCCAAACATAGGTATTTCAATGAACGATCTGGTTGAATTAGATTCTAATTTAGCATTGCCAGATCAAATTGGATTGCACCCAAGTTTAACAGAATTTAAAGATATATATGAAGCATCCAACATGAATGTAAATATCGTTCAAGGGGTGTCTTATAATCAGCCTAATTATTCTCATTTCAAAGCTACTGACCTATTATTAACTGGTGGCGATGGAACCATTAATAATTCTAGTTTTGATACCGGTTGGATGGGTAGATATCTCAACTATTCTTTTCCTGGATCCGCTGGTTCACCAACCTCAACGATGCCCGATCCATTAGGAATACAAGTGGGAGATCGTGCGCCTTCATTAGGCTTCCACACAGCAGAACAGCATGAAACGGAGATTAACCTAGGATGGAATGATCCATCTGGCTATTATGATTTGGTTTCTCAAATTGGTGGAGCTCCCCCTACAAATATTCCTGCAGGTGAATATGGACAAGAGATGCAATACATTATGGATATAGAAAATTCTGTAGCCAGTTATGCTCAAAGAATACAAGATGTATTTAATTCTGGTAATAATGCAAATAATAATTATCCAGGAACAGGTCTTGCGTATCAATTAAGAACCGTGGCTCGATTAATTAGTGGTGGATCTAAAACTAAAATTTTCCTTGTTAATCTTGGAGGGTTTGACAATCACAATGATCAAATTGAAGCTGCAAATAACTTAATTGGAACTCATGCAGAAAGATTGCAGGAGTTGTCACAAGCCGTGAAGGCTTTCATGGATGATCTTGCTGCACAGACCTATTTAGATGGAACACTCCTTGATAAAGTATTGACCGTTTCATTTTCAGAATTTGGTAGAAGACCTTTTGAAAATGACAATAACGGAACCGATCATGGGAATTTATTCCCTATGTATGTTTTTGGATCAGGTGCTAAGAACGGAATAACAGGTACCAACATTAATTTATCTAATGTTGATGATCCAAATGACCTAAACCCATATTTAGTAGATCCTACTCAGCATGATTACAGACAAGTATATACCACGATTTTACAAGATTGGTTGGGCGCAAGTGATGGTGCTGTAAATTCTGCCTACTTCTCTGACTATTTAGATCAGAAAATTGATATTATTGATCCTGGATTCTCTGTTTCAAATGATTGTAGAGTTGATAATTTCTTGCCAGTTCATATCGTTTCATTTAATGCTATCCCGACGGAAGATCTACAAGTAAAACTTACTTGGGAAACCGCCTTTGAAAAGGATAATTCTTATTTCGAAATACAAAGAAGTAGTGATGGAATAAACTTTGAACGATTGGACAGAATAGTTTCTCAAGGAGATTCCGCATTTACCAAACAATATCAAGAAATGGATGCGAATCCACTACCAGGAACTTCCTATTATAGATTAAAACAAGTCGATTTAGACGGTGCTACAAAGTTAACAGATATTAAATCGGTGACTTTTGATAGCAATAGTGTTAGGAATCTTAAAGTGTATCCTGTGCCAGCAAGATTTGATGTAAAAGTAGTGATGACATTAGAGCGTCCATCTGCAGATATTAATTTAGAAATTTTTGATTTAGGTGGTAAGATGCATCAAACTGAAATCGTTCGTGGAGAAGAAGGTTTTAACAAAAGAACGCTTGATATTAGTAATCTAGCAGAAGGAAATTATTTATTGAGAGTGAGTTCTTTGAATCTTAATTTTGCGGAAACTAGGAAATTAATCGTAAAAAGATACTAGAGGGAGTTTATAGGTTTATGAGTTTATGAGTTTATAAAACTTGAAATCAAAAGTATTAAAATATAAAAATCGGGGCTCGAAAAGCTCCGATTTTTTTTATCTGATTTTTAAAAGAAGTTTATAGGTTTATAAGTTTATGGACTTGGATTTAAAAGATTAAAATGGGAAAGCCATAGCTTTTTTAACTCCAAATTTTTTGTCTAAAGTCTTAAGTCTAAAAGCGAAGCGGTCTTAAGTCTCCGGAAGAAAGCGAAGCGATCTCAAGTCTTCCAATCCAACACCTTTTTTTATACTCGCAATTTCGTATTTTAATGCAGTATTTTAAAAATGCGCATTAATTATCCAATTATGAATCCTTTTGATGGATTAACAAGGCAGAGAGAGGTTTTTCTCAACAAATTAAGTGGAATTCAATCCCCAATTCCCTTTTCTTATGATACCTTAAAACGGGTCGGAGAATCTAAAATGGATAATAATGCTATTGGCTATATCAGCGGCAATGCAGGTGATGGGAGTACTACTGATGAAAATCGTTCCGCGTTCAATAAGTGGAAGACTGTTCCGAGGGTTCTGAAAAATGTAGTGGATCGAAACATGAATATTGAACTTTTTGGTCAATCTTTTAAAACTCCAGTTTTTTTATCTCCCATTGGAGGATTAGAATTAGCGCATCCTGAGGCTGATCTTGCAGTTGCTAAAGCAGCGGCAAAATTAAAATTACCATTTATTTTCTCTAGTCAAGCTTCCTTTACGATGGAAGCTTGTGCAAAAGAAATGGGTGATGAGGTAAGGTGGTTACAGTTATATTGGGGCAAAGAAAAGAAATTGGTTAGGAGTTTTATCGAGCGTGCTGAAGCTGTTAATTGTAAAGCAATTGTATTGACTGTTGATACCAGTGTGCTTGGATGGCGACCTCAAGACCTAAGTAATGCCTATTTATCTTTCCTTCGAGGATTGGGTATAGCGCAATATATAAATGATCCTGTATTTTGGGAAATTGCAAATACGCTGCCTGATGAAAAATCACAAGTAAAAGTTACTACAGAGAGCCTTGAATCCATGATTAAATTAGCTAAAAAATTTCCTGGATCTAGCTTAGAAAATTTAAAAACTAAAAGGGCTTTAAAAGCCGTAAAAACCTTTACTAAAATTTTCTCTAATCCAGCCTTAGTTTGGGAGGATTTAGATTGGTTAAGAAATTTGACAGATTTACCTATAATATTAAAAGGTATAGTCCACCCTGCAGATGCGCAAAAAGCTAAGGATCTAGGAATAGATGGAATTATCGTTTCGAATCATGGAGGAAGACAGTTAGCAGGGTCAATATCTAGTTTAGATGCGCTGACCTGGATTGGTAAAGAAGTCAAAGATTTTCCCTTAATGATTGACAGCGGTATAAGAAATGGTGAAGATGTATTTAAAGCTATAGCACTTGGAGCAAGTGCCGTTTGTATAGGCCGTCCTTATGTATATGGATTGGCCATTGATGGCACTAATGGCGTTGAGGAGGTTATGCGAAATATAATTGGTAGTTTTGATATGGCAATGGCATTAACTTGTTGTCAAGATATTAATGAGGTTAAAAACTCCGTTCTATATACAGTATGAGTAAATTCATTACAATATTCTTTCTATCGCTTTTAACAAGCGCTATCTTTTCGCAAGAACATGAATTGTTAAAAGATCATTTCTTGTTTTTAGAAAATCATGTTAGTCCAAAGGACGTTGGTATTAAATATGCAACTCTTTATGATATTGATTCCTTTAAAGTAAAATCTTGGGAATATAATGAGGATTTTCAACTATCCAAAAGAACTATTCACGAATTGGGTAATAAGCATAGCTATCTCTACAGTTATAATCAAAAACTTTTAGAAAGTATTACACAAGCAAAGAAAAATGGTATTATTGACATCATTAAATTTGACAGTACAGCACTTTCTAAGACGGAAACCTGCACTGACAAAAATGATAAGTTAATCTATAAAATCCAATCCCATTACGATGAAGATGGACAACTATTGACTAGAGCGACCAAAATGCTAAATAAACAAGAAGTAGATAGTTTTAAATATGATCAAGAAGGAAGATTAACAGCTGCCTTAACGTATCAGAGCAATCGACTATTAGAAAAAACTTTATATTATTATCAAAAGAAAGCACCAAGCACTTTTAAGCAATTTTTCTCTGGGCAAAAAGTAATTAAAACCATCAAAGACATTACGTATAAGAATTTACGTGAGCAATTCTGTTCAGGAGATGGTTGTCAATTTGCACAAGAAGATTTTATCACGAGAAATGGCCGCTTAATGAAATGGTATCAATACAATAAAGAGGATGAATTGCAATTCAGTCACGTTTTTAATTATGATAAATCTGGTAATTTAATAGCGTATAAAAAATTACAAGGAGAAGCAAAAAAAGAAATTCATAAACGATTTTACTTTTACACTTTTGATAATTTGCCAGAAAGCATGAACGATTATTTATATACTAACGAAGGGATTGAGGAATCCTATTACTTTTACGAATACGAATTTTATGAATGAAAAAGAAATAAGTCATATCATCAATGTCTTAGGGGAAGAACGCGACAATTACTACAATGCGGTTTCACCACCTATCATCCAAACCAGTAATTTTGCTTTCGATACGGTTAGTGATTTTCGGAAAGCCTTGGATAGCGAATTAGACAATCATTTATATAGCAGAGGAAATAATCCTACTGTAGCTATTCTTAGAAAAAAATTAGCGGCTTTATCTAATGCAGAGGATGCCTTAGTTTTTTCTTCTGGAACTGCGGCTATTTGCGCAGCCGTGATCGCTAATGTGGGAAAGGGAGATCATATTATCAGCATTAAAAATCCTTATACTTGGGCAAAAAAATTGTTTATTGAATTTTTACCTCGATTCGGGGTGGAAACCACTTTCATTGATGGAACAAAAATTGAAAATTTCAAACTTGCCATCCAAGAAAACACCAAATTAATTTGGCTGGAAAGTCCAAATTCCATGACCTATGAATTGCAAGATCTGAAAGCGGTAGCAGAATTAGCCAAAGCAAATGACATTCTAACTGGCATTGATAATACCTATGCTACTCCCCTCTTTCAAAAAGCCCTGGACTTTGGTATCGATATTTCCATGCATACTATCACCAAATATTTGAATGGACATAGCGACGTAGTTGCGGGTGTAGTCTGCTCCAACCAAGCCATGATTAACAAGATATTTAAATTCGAATTCATGGGGATTGGTGCGGTGCTTCCGCCTCATGATGCCGCAATGGTTATTCGAGGATTACGAACTTTGCCCATTAGAATGAAGCAAATTTTTGATAGCACATGGAAGCTTTACAAATACTTAAAGGGACATCCAAAAGTAGAGTCCATTATTTTTCCATTTGATCCCGCCTTCCCCCAATATGAATTAGCCAAAAAACAAATGAGCAATGCGGGTGGCTTACTAACCATCCAGGTTAAAGCTCAAACAAAAGCCAAAATGGAAAAATTTGTCAATGCCTTTAATCGCTTTTTAATGGCGGTTTCTTGGGGTGGACATGAGTCCTTGATTTTACCATTGATCATTTTGCATGATCTGCCAGGTGCGGTTGAGGAACCAACTTATCCTTTTAATATGATGCGGGTTTATGTTGGTCTTGAAAATGCTGGGTATCTGATTGAGGATTTTGAGCAGGCATTTGAACAAATATAGTTTGAAGGAAGACATCAAATGTCAGACCCAAGACTTTGTAAAAAAGAGGTCAGATGTCAGACCCAAAACTTCAGACGAATTGTGGAAAGGAAGGAGATTGATGGGTGCTACGCTTTCAAATTGAAATTTTAAATCTTCTAAAATTAACTCTAGTAAATTAAGCGTAAGCATATTGAAGATTGACGCTGGCAATTAATTTAATTTTTTGTTAAGCGCTTTTTCATCCTATTCCTAGGAATAGTTCATTTAACTGTGTCTTAGTGAAATAATAATGATCTTACTCTTTGCATTCAAGGAGTAAAGTTCATCTCGGAAGGAGGCCGTAGGCCGACTGGAGAGATGAACTTTGTTTTTTTATTTT
>Ga0209187_1001385_pt1 | contig 28559 bp, 25 predicted proteins | sample BantaG_FD_187430 | JGI IMG/M metagenome (GOLD analysis project Ga0209187, IMG submission 187430) | Marine algal microbial communities from Bantry Bay, Ireland - BantryBay_4 metaG (SPAdes) (version 2) | ecosystem: Host-associated > Algae > Red algae > Unclassified | place: Bantry Bay, Ireland...
GGCGCGTCAATCATCTCAATATTGTTCATCGACATCGCCATGGCTCCGGCTGTCCGGTCCCTGCAGACTTGGGGTATTGGCGAGTATAAGGTAAAAAACATAACCCCCGACAATCCGCTATGGATGGTAGATAAGGGCCGAATTATTCGCGCCACGGAGCGCATTGGTTACGATACACTCGGCGATTTGAAGTTTTTTATTAGAGACGAAAACGGAAATGTTGACCGCATCTGGCATGTCGAGACCGCGGTCTATCAAGATCCAAATTGGCTGCTAACGGGCGTCGAGCAAATCGAAGTCAAAGACGCGGACGGTGAAACGCGGCAACTCACCCCGCTTGAGGGCACAAGGATTTGGGAGACGCGCCAGACCCCGACATCCATCGCGCGGCTGACGGCCGAACCTCGCGATCTGTCTCTCGCTGAAATGCGGAATTTTTCCAAGCGTGGAAATAGCGGATCAAAACCGAGCTTTGCGTATAAGTTCTGGCATGCACACCGCATAACCCGCCCACTCGCCGCCTTCATCCTCCTTATCGCCTGTGCGGCTCTTATGCAGCGGACAGGACGTGAGGATACGGGGAATAAGACCTTGATTTTAGGCATTACAATGGCCTTCGTCTTTCTTATCTTTGACGGCGCTATGGCCACCTTTGCCGCTTCGGGCGGCGTGGCCGTTTGGCCGTCCATAGCCCTGCCGCTTCTCGTCTTTGGTATCGGGGGGGCATTTATGCTCTTGCGGACTGAAACGCTTTAGGCGGCCTGCGTGAACCGTCTTTTCATCGTTAACATCTTGTCCGAGCGTGTGGCGCGTAAAGGTTCGGTGCTGGAACCACTAGCGGCTGAGACCGGGACAAACTGCTTCCGGCTTGACCCGTTTGACGCTCTGCCCTCAGCCGTCACTCAGGCTGCGAAAGACGGTGTTGACCATGTTATTATCGAGGGCGGTGACGGTACAGTCCAAGGCGTGATTTCCGCCTTTCTCTATCAAACGGATAAGTTCGACACGTTTCCATCATTTTCAATCGTGCCAGGCGGCATGACCAACCAAGTGGCCAAAAATATCGGCCTGAAATCCGCAAGCGCGCGGTCGGTTAGGCAAGCCTTGAATGGCCCTATGGATGCCGTCGACATGCCGTTGCTGCGTGTCTTCGATAGTGATGGCCCCAAATATGCAGGTTTTCTTTTCTCAACCGGCGCCATCCCTCAAATTACGCGATACACGACCGGGGAGCTGCACCGTAAAGGGATTGGCGGGTCCGCAGCTGTTCTCGGCGGTATCCTTAAAGGCGTGCGCGGCGATGATGAGACTCTCATGCAAATCACCCCTGTGCGCATGGAAGGCCTCTATGAGGGTCCCCATTTGGGAACTGTCGTGACCACCCTTCCCAGTCTTATCATGGGGCTGGATCCCTTTTGGGGAAATGGCGATGAGCCCCTGAGAGTGACATGGGTTGACGGCAGCTATAAAGGCCTTGCGCGAAATATGGTGCAAGTTTGGATGGGATTAAAGTCCAAAGACCGCACACCGGACGGACTCTATTCCAAGCGTGTCAATGAAATTTCATATCTTTATGAGGGCAATATCGTGCTCGATGGAGAGTTTCTTTCAATTCCGTCAGGCAAGTTTATTATTCGCGCGACCCGTCCCGTGACATTCTTACGCTAACATGAAATCTGTGCTCGATATCATCAAGTCGGAAACGCTCGACCCACCTGCCCGCGTGACGGAAGTCATGAACCTTATTCGAGGGCGTCATGATGGCCGCGTTCAGGCCATGGTCTATTACGGCAGTTCCCTGCGAGAGCTGGATAATTCCGAGAAAATGCTCGACTTTTATGTGCTCGTCGACAGCTACCGCAAAACTCATGGCACCGGGCCGCGCGCACTTATCAACCGCTTCATCCCGCCTGCCGTCTATTATGTTGAGCACACATCCGGTGACGGAACGATTTCGACCTGTAAATATAGCATCTTGAGCCTGTCTGAGTTTGAGAAGCGTTGCAGCACGCGCGCATTTCTTAGCCAAGTCTGGGGTCGGTTTTCCCAACCTTGTGCCGTGTTATGGGCCAAAAATAATCGCGTTTTAGAGCGAGTTTGGGCGGCACGCGTGGTGGCTGTGGAGACTATGGCAGGCGCGACGGCCCCGCTTCTGGACGGCTCCGCGACAGCGGCTGAAATTTGGGGCCGCGGATTTTATGAGAGCTACCGTACCGAACTTCGTCCCGAAAGCTCAACCGGACGCAGTGAGGAAATCGTGGCGCGGTTTGAAGATCGTTACGCGGCGATAACAGCAGGCCTCTATGGCGCGCCAAATGCCGCCGGCGTATTCACACTCCCTGTAGCCGGAAAATCACGCGCGAAACGCCGCTGGTTATTTCGGCGCATTCTGGGCAAACCCGCTGCTGCCCTCAGGGTTTTATTGGGCGCGGCTACATTTGACGGCGGCATAGATTACGTCGCGCGGAAAATTGAAAATCATTCAGGCGTGCAGCTCAATCCAACACCCGCACAGCGCAAACATCCTGTGCTGCACTCACCGGTTCTGTTTTGGAAAATCTGGCGACAAGGCGCGTTTAGATAATGCCGCGTTTAGCAAAAGCCGCGTTTAATAAGCTATTCAGCCGCCTGAAGCTTGCTCATCATACCCGTCATAATTTCGGCCTGACTGGCTTTCAGTCTCGCAAAAGCATCAATGATGATTTTGACGTCGGCTTCCGTGTGCGCCGCTGACAAGGAAATACGCAGTAAGCTGGAGCTTTGCGGCGTTCCGGGCGGAACGGCGAGGTTCACATAAACGCCGTTTTCCATGAGCCAATTCCATTCCATCGCGGCCACGCCCTCATTCGGACGACGGACGGCGATAACCGGGCTTGGGTCAGCACAAAGATCAAAGTCGAGCGCTTTCAATCCGGCGTGAAGCTGCTGCGCACGGACTTTGAGATTATCGCGTAAATGACTGCCGGATTTAATTTTTTCGACAGCAACACGCGCTGCGCAAATGTTTGCGGGCGTCGCAGAAGCCGTAAACATATAAGGGCGCATGACCTTTCGCGTGATTTCAAATTCTGGATGTATGGAGGCGCAGAATCCGCCTACCGAGGCTAGAGATTTCGAAAAAGTTCCGGAAATAAAGTCAACTTTGTCCAAAACGCCTTGCTCTTCTGCAATGCCGCAACCCGTCGGGCCAAACACGCCATAACTATGCGCTTCGTCGATGAAGAGATAACCGCCGTGACGATGAGTCACGTCAACAAATTCATCGACGGGCGCGATATCGCCAAACATGGAGTAAAGGCCTTCGATCACGACCAGCGCGTTGCCGCCCTCAATCTCGCCCTGACGGCGCAATCGTTTATCCAAGTCTTCGGGATTATTATGACGGAAGCGGATGGTGGAGGCATTCGTTAGACGAGAGCCGTCAATGATACAGGCATGCGCATCTGCGTCCATGAAGATAACGTCTTTATCGCCCGCCAAGCCAGAAATCGCGGCCAGGTTGGTCTGATATCCCGTTGTAAAGACAATGCAGGACGGCATGTTGAAATGCTCTGCCATCGCTTTTTCCAGATCCGTATGCTCCGCATATGTACCGTTGGCAACGCGAGAGCCTGTTGTGCCTGTACCATGCTCATCTATCGCTTTTTTCGCAGCGGCGCGGCAATCTTCATCAAAGGTCAGTCCCAAATAATTATTCGTACCCGCCAGCAGAATTTCTTGATTTCCGATGCGTCCGCGCGTGGCAGAGAGAATGTCGTCAAATTCGACCCCCAGTGCATCTGCGCCAATCTTCATCATCATGTCCACACGCGCTTGTAGCGGCGCATATTTGTCGAATAATTTTGTCATGCGGTCTCTTTAGCTTCGCAGCCTAAGCCGTCAAACCTTTTACGGCTATCACTAACTCGCCGACGGTTTTAATGTCAGAGACCATCTCCATCGGAATGGAGATATCATAGTGATCTTCAAGTTCCATGATGAGATCGAAAACGGCCACAGAATCGACTTCCAAGTCAGACATAATACCGGAAGAATTCTCAATTGGATGGTTCTTCGGGTTATAGGGCTTCAGCAATTCACAAATTTTGTCGTAAATTTCGGAATTTGTCGGTGCATTCATGGATTCGTCCCATCAAAAAATTTGAGGGGCGATACCAAACGAGACAAGGCGCGTCTAGATAAGGGGTCAGCCAGCGTCGCCAGATTTGGACACCACTGTGAGGGTCTCATCAGACTGAAGATCAATGATTCCGCCCTCCAGGAACTTCGCCTTCACGCGCGCGCGGGAGAGTTTGCCGGAGCTTGTAATAATCATTGTAGATCGCGGCACGAGCATAAGCCGCACCGGAACGCCCACTTCGAGGCGAATGGCGGCGGTCACAGCCGTGTAAATCTCTTCAAGGAGTTTCGGATCGCGCGTCCGGCATTCAAGCAGCAGCATAATGTCTTTTTCGTCTCCGACGCCGCCAATGGCAAAGGCGCAGGCCCGCCCGCATCTGTGCGGGGCAGCGGCTTGCGCAGCCCATTCAATGTCTTGTGGCCAAATGTTGCGCCCGTGCCAGAGAATCAAGTCCTTGAACCGTCCGGTGACAACCAATTGATCTTCCAACCAATATCCGGCGTCACCTGTATCGAGCCAGCCATCCTTAAAGAATGAAGCTTCTGTTGCCTGGGTGTTGCGAAAGTAGCCGGGAGAGACAGATGGTCCGCGCAAGCAAACGCGGCCAACCAATTTTTCCCCGAGAATGTTATTATCAAAATCCCGAATTTCAACCTCATGGTTGGGCAAAACCTTACCGCACGCGACGAAAGTCCGTCGGTCCTCATCGCGGGTGACATCAGATGCCTCGACGGCCTCGGATGTTCTCGTGTAGCGGGACATGTCTATTGTATGCTTGAGGAGTCCTTGGCCAAGCGGCGCGAATGTCGCAGCCAATGTTGTCTCCGCGAGACCATAAGACGGTGTAAATGTCCCGGCTCCAAAGCCCATATCCCCGAACAACTCTTGAAACTCCGTCAATGGCTCTGGACGCACCATATCACCGCCTATACCGGCTACCCGCCAGCTGGAAAGATCAAGTTCTCTATCATTGCGCCAGCGGCGCACGCAGAGCTCATATCCGAATGTCGGTGAGTAAGAGAGCGTCGATTTATGATCGGAAATCAACTGCAGCCAAGTTATGGGGCGGCGCGTGAAATCCTGAGGATCGATAAAGTCGACCGTTAATTGGCAAACCACCGGAGCCAACATACACCCGATCAAGCCCATGTCATGATAGAGCGGCAACCAGCTGGTCGCGCGGTCAATCTCAGTGATTTGCATGCCATGTTCGGTAATACCGTAGCAATTTGCGCAAACCGAGGACTGGGTTCCTATAATCCCTTTGGGCGAAGACGAAGACCCTGACGAATATTGAATATAGCACAGATCATCTTTGCCAAACGGACGCAGCGTCTCACCTTTTGGTAAATCATCCATGCTTTCAAAGGTCATAACCGGGATAGCTTGATCATTCAGCGCGGAGCGCATGATTGGCTCCATGGATTCAGGACAGAACAAGGCGTGGAAATCGCCGGTATCGGCCATACGTTGAAGCTGGCGCTCATAAGAAGATCTTCCGCCCAATGTCACAGGCAGTGGAACCGGAGCCGCAACAAGACCTGCATATTGGCAAGCGAAAAACATGACCGCAAACTCGGGTGTTGAAGTTGCCGCGATGCCAATTCGCGCGTCCTTTTCCGCGAAAAGGACTAAACGCTTGGCCATCTCTTTGGCTTGAGATTGCAGATCGGCGTAGGATAGCCGCGACTTTAAACGCGCTTTTCCATCAAAATAGTTGAAACCCGTCTTAGCCGTAGCGGCATAATCCAGAGCGTCGCAAAGTGTATCAAAATCACCGCGTCTGAGCGGGATTCCGCGGCTCGTAGGCAGGGGAATCATATCAATATCGGCGTCCGATGGGGGCATTATAAACTCATTTATTCCGCCGTTTACACGGCTTTCACAAGACTCGGGCTCAATAAGCTATTAACCATAGATGTAAAGACGACCCTAATAGCCGTCTAAACCTTTCCGGTTTATATCATAGTGACCCCTAAAGGCGTTTCACGGGCTGTTACGATATGTGACAGTTTTGTTGCAGTTTATGACAGCCATGTCGAGTGTTCGGTCAGAAAAACCACCATGGTGGACACGGGCCTATCGAGATAGTTCGGCGCAACAATTACAGGTTTGATGGACGATAAGTCTGCTTGGTGGGCGATACTGGGATTGAACCAGTGACCCCTGCCGTGTGAAGGCAGTGCTCTCCCGCTGAGCTAATCGCCCGTCAAAAGCTGACGTGGGCGCCTCTTAGGGGTCTGCGCCGGACTGTCAAGCCGCCGCATATCACGCGGATAAACCCAGTCTCTCGCGGGCAAGTTTATCTGCCACGAGATTCGTAGGCAGGTCCTTCTTTGCCGCAAGCCTGAATACATTTTCGAGTGTGTTTTCAAGGCCTTCCAGCTTTTCTTTTACCCACTTTGGATCGTAACTTCCGCTGACTTCCGCCGCCACATTGATGATTCCGCCTGCGTTTACGACATAGTCCGGCGCGTAAAGAATGCCGCGCTGACGGCACGCCTCTCCCATCTCCGGCGTGGATAATTGATTATTGGCGGCGCCCGCGATGACGACGGCTTTGATGTCAGGCAGGGTGATTTCCGAGATCGAGCCGCCCAAGGCGCAAGGTGCGAAAACATCCGCTTCAACAGCGTGTATCACGTCAGGCTTCACAACCTTAGCTTCCAATTGCACTTTCGCACGATCTAAGACCGCTTTGTTAATGTCAGTCACAATCAAGTGAGCGCCCGCACCGTGCAGGTGTTCGCACAAGCCATATCCGACATGGCCCAGGCCCTGAACCGCGACTCGCAAGCCAACTAAAGAGTCGCGACCCATGGCGTGCCGAACGGCCACTATAATGCTTCGAAAGACGCCTTCCGCCGTAACGGGCGATGGATCGCCCGAGGCTGCGGGCCCGTCATCCAGTCCGGCAACGTAATCCGTTTGGGTTTTAATTATTCGCATATCATCGGGCGATACACCGACATCTTCCGCCGTGATATAGTTGCCGCCGACGGCCTCAACGGCGCGGCCATAGGCTTCGAACAAGGCCTTACGGTCAAACTCTGTGTCGGGACGCAATATAACAGCTTTCCCACCCCCTAAAGATAAGTCCGCCATCGCATTCTTATAACTCATAGCTTTTGACAAGCGCAGCGCATCCGTTACCGCGTCTTTTGGATCAGCATAGGACCAAAGCCGCGTTCCGCCGGCCGCAGGTCCACGCGCCGTGTTATGAACGGCAATCACGGCTTTCAAACCGCTTTTGGCGTCGCTAAATAGGTGAACACCCTCATGCCCATCGAAATCCGGATGATCGAACATATCAGGCCTTTAAGCTCGTGAGACCGGCGCTGGCGGCTTTAAGGATGGCCAGGGCTAAGGCGCCACCTGTGCCGTCGCCAATATTCACGTCAAGATTAACAATCGGCGTGAGCCCAAGACGCGACAGCAGCGCGTCATGCGCAGGTTCAGCGGAGAGATGGGAGGCCAGACAATGATCAATCGCGGTCGGATCAACCGCATGCAAAATAGCTGCGGCGCTGCAGCTAATATAGCCGTCCAATAAGATTGGAATACGTTGATGCCGCGCCGCGAGTATAGCCCCGACCAAGCCTGCAATTTCTCGCCCGCCGAATATCCGTAAGACTTCCAAGGGATCAGACGTTTGCGCATTATGCCGCGACACACCGGCTTCTACGACTTTAATCCGCGCGGCTGCGCCAACGCCGCCCGCCCAATAATTCGCAGCCCCGCCGTAAAGCGCGATGTTCATGGCTGCTGCTGCCGTTGCTGCGCCCAGGCCAGCCGCGCCCAAGACGATAATATCTGCCCCTTCGGCGACGACTTCCATGCCAAAGGCGATGGCGGCGGCGCAGTCTCGTTCGGACAGACTATTGGCTTGCGTGAAGTCCGCGCTGGGATAATCAATACCAAATTCATAGACTTTAAATGCTGACCCAAGCTCACCCGCTATGCCGCGCACAGCGGCCTGCCCGTCGGTCAAGCTCGCCACGCGCGCCTTTGATGCCTCAATAATGTCTTCATAGCCTAGTTGTTCGGCGACGCCATGTGTTCCGGCAAATACAGCGATCAGGGGACGCATCAAACTCGGTAAGTGCGCACCTTGCCACGTCGAAATAAGCGCGAGCGGCTTTTCTAACCGCCCGATAGGCCGCAAACCCCGACCGAGAGAGTCGGCTTCCGCAAAAACCTCGGATGGCGGCAGATCCGCCAATTTCGGCATAGATCCAATTAGGGCGCGAATGTCGTCAAAGGGTTGGTCCGTTATCTGCGCGTCAGTCATGTAATGGCCTCAAACGGGTCGAATCAAAAAGTTAACCTTGTTTACAGATCACAGTATATGGCGTCACAAACTTAAATTCTTTTCAAATTCTGCTCTTTATAGGAAATATATGTTGGTCAAGCTTCTTACAAACACTGTTCTCATCGCCGGCGTGGCTATCGCGGGAGTCTTATATTTGGACTATAAAGAGAAAATGTCCGACTCCGCAAAAGCTGAAGTTCAGGCTCAAGCCGCTCAGGGTCAAGAAGCGACGAATAAATCCAAGCCAAAAATGAAGAGATCCGCGTCGGTTGTGTCAATTCCAAAAGACCCGAGGTCCGGTCAGTATCATTATAAGGGCCGTGTAAATTCGGGCTATGTCGATTTCTTGGTCGACACGGGAGCGTCCGCTATCGCATTGACCCCGGCTGATGCGCGTAAAGCGGGCTTTCGGGACGCAGACCTAGATTATGACGTGGAGATCAGAACTGCAGGCGGACGAAATTACGCGGCACGCGTGACATTGGACCAAGTTGCGCTCGGCGGGATTATGCTGCGGGATGTCGAAGCCTTAATCGTGAAAGAAGGACTCGAAACATCCTTGTTGGGCATGACATGGCTAGGTCAGTTGCAGGAAGTCAAAGCGACGCCAAATGCGTTGCTGCTGCGCTATTAAAACAGCCCGGTTTTGCGAGCCATATTAAGCGCGACGAGCGCAAGGCAAATTCCGAAAATTCTGCGCAAAAGCTTGGCGTCCAACTTATGCGCCAGCTTGGCACCGAATGGCACCATCGGCCAAGCCGCAATGGTGATGAGCGCGAATCCCAACCCGTTGACATACCCCAGCGAACCAAATGGCCGTTCGGCAATCCCCCATCCACTGATGATGAAACCCAATGTTGCGGGCACGGCGATGAAGAGGCCGAAAGCCGCTGCAGTCCCAATCGCTCGGTGTATCGGCACGCCGCAAAGCGTCAGCAATGGCACGGAGAGCGACCCACCGCCAATCCCCATCAATGAAGACAATACCCCCACGCTTCCCCCTGCCAATATTGGCGCTGGGCCGCGCGGAACAGTTGTGCGTAAAACAAAACTTGGCTTTCCAAAAATAAATTGGAACGCGACTAAAATCGCAACACCCGCAAATAATCGCGTCAGCACATCGCTCGACAGACGCGGTGCAATCCAGATGGCGGCGGCGAAAGCTCCGACCCCAATCCAGACCCCATAGCTCTGCCACCATCTGGATTCTGGCCAAACCAAGGACATATCCACGGCGTCTTTCGCTTGATGGGCGCGGGTAGAGCGGAGCGCGTTTAAAATGATAACCGCAGCGCTCGTCGCAACAGCGCAATGCATGACAATTTCCTCCGGCACGCCAAGTTCGGAGAAAGCGTAGTAAAGCGCGGGAACCATAACGGCCCCGCCGCCAATTCCGAATAGACCCGCCGTCAAACCTGCCACCCCGCCAACCGCCAGAAGCGCAAGGATCAGCGGCCAGTTTTGAAGGAGATGATCCATCAAGCTGCGGTTTGCAAGCGCTGCATCGCGCTCAAGCCTTGGCGCAAAATATGGGAAGGCGGCAGTTTCCTGCCTAAGCCTTCGGACAAGGTGCGCCGCCAGAGGCGCGCGCCGGGCTCACCCGCAAACAACCCCATGACATGACGGATGAGCGCTTTGGTTGAACGGTCTGTTTCTTCACGGCTTTTTGCATAGTCGATAAGGCGCTCTGCGATTTCTAGACGGCTCGGCACGAAAGAGTCTGCACCAAACCAATAGCTGTCAACTTCGGTCAAAATCCAAGGCGTGTTATAGGCCGCGCGCCCAAACATCGCGCCATTCAATGTGCCGCCCATAACCTCAACCGCATGTTCCGCATCCGTCACTTGTCCGTTGACGATGATGTCCAGCTCCGGATATTTTGCTTTCATCGCATGAACGAGATCATAATCGATTGGTGGAATGGTGCGGTTATCCTTTGGCGAGAGACCTTTCAGCCAAGCTTTACGCGCGTGAATAATGAATGTCCCGCAGCCCGCTGCCGCGACAGTCTCGATAAAAGATGGCAAGGTTTCACTGACATCTTGATCGTCAATACCCAGACGGCATTTCACCGTAACTTCGGCATCTGTTGCTCCGCTCATGGCTGTGAAACATGCCGCGACCAAATCCGGCTCCGCCATCAAGCACGCGCCGAAACGCCCGGCTTGGACACGATCAGATGGGCAGCCGACATTAAGATTGACCTCGTCATAGCCATAGCTCGCCCCAATCTCCGTGGCTTTCGCGAGTTTGTCAGGATCGCTCCCGCCAATTTGTAACGCGACGGGATGCTCAATAGCGTCAAAACCCAACAGACGGTCGCGCGGCCCATGGATCACGGCATCGGCCACAACCATTTCCGTATAGAGCCGTATATGAGCGGAAAGCTGACGGTGAAACCATCGGCAATGCCGATCCGTCCAATCCATCATGGGTGCTACGCTCACCTTAACTTCTTGATTTTTATACATTTTATGCTATACTTCAAACAGTTAGAAAGGACGCGTGTGCACTCAAATTCACTGGAAATCACCTCGATTCTCTGTGGTACTGCACAAAAATTGCACACGATATGGCAAATATAGTTAAACTAAAAATGGGCAACTACCGCGTATAGATTAGACGCAAGGGATAACAAGCGCTTTAAACTCAAGACGAAAATCGACGTGTTATTCTGTGATCCGCAAAGCCTCCGAGAAAGACCCCCGAATATGAAACATCGGCTGAACTGTTCAGCCAAATTATTGCAATGACCGATTGTAACAGCAAGTGATTTTAAGACACTCGTTATTATTAGTTTTGGCGGCGAATAGGTCATTTCACTAAGAGGTCAAACCGCTTCAATATTTTTGAACGAGGAAGCATTAGCTACACTAATGTTGACAAACTATTGCATAATGTATCGTTCGAAATATGAGATAAATAAGAATTTTCAACAAAGCCTAACGCCTACCAGCAAGAGTTAGTTTAAAAATCTGAGTGCCCTTCTTTAGGCGTTTCAACTCACTCGAAAGAGTATCCAGACCAAAACACAAATGCAATGTTGTTCATTATAGCTTCAGATGATTGAGTTTAACTTTCTACTTAAGGAGTATGACCTATGGCTGAGAAGAATAGTTTAAAACCGCAACATGAATCCTCCAATTTTTCAGTGAATGAAACCACAACTGATCTCAAACCTTGTAATTCGAGCGATCCAAATGAGTGGTGCCCAAAGCATGGGCCGCATCCATCTGACTGAAATGGTAAGTTTTAATCCGCTGACGTGAGTGCCCTTACTGAAGCTTCGTTTTAAACCCCCTCAGTTAAGGTCCTTTAGGGCTCTAAATGGCACATAGCTGGCCGCACCGAAGGCGGCATCATCTGATACGAGAATATCCGGTCGGAACAGAATGAGAAATTGAGAGAAGGCCGCAGTTCCAGCAATTTATTTTCCAAGGAGTAGCTAATCCAACCAGCCTGCCGCGACTTGCTTTTCAAAAGCCGTAATTGCGTTCTTCATGAGTATGGCGACTGTAACGGGTCCCACTCCACCCGGAACAGGTGTCACCCAACTCGCAATGTCTTTGACTTTTTCGGTGTCTACATCACCTATAATTTTGTAATTCCCATCATCACCCTTCACTTGATTGATACCGATATCAATGACGGCCGCACCCGGCTTAACCATACCCGCACCAATCAGGTGTGGAACACCTACAGCAACAACAACGACATCGGCTCGACGAGAGTGAGCCTCGACTGAGCGCGTCATATGATGGCACACAGTGACAGTTGCACCTTCCGCCATAAGCATAAAAGCAGCGGGCTTTCCTACAATTGCAGAGTGGCCAATGATTACGACTTCTAACCCCTCAAGAGTTAAGCCCGTCTCTTTTATAAGTTCCACTGAGGCCGCTGCGGTACAAGGTGCAAGGGCCAGATCATCGTAAACAATATTTCCGATTGAAGCCGGATTCATACCCTCAACATCTTTGAGCGGGTGAATTGCGGATTGCAAAGATCTTACATTTATATGGTCCGGTATTGGGCGTTGCAAAATAATGCCCAGAACTTCAGGATCATCATTCATTTCGATAATTTTAGATTTGCAATCTTCTTGCGTTAAGTCTGACGGCCAGAATTGTGCATCAAAAGGAATGCCAACTTTTCGCGCCGCCCGTTCTTGCCCTCGAATATAGATCGCGACATCATCTTCCCCGCCAATAGAAATAGAGACCAGCCGTCCAATTGGACGCTTGGCAGCTGCCGCCGCGACCCGGGATTTAACGTCTTTGAGAATACGAGTACGAGTCGCTTTCCCTTTGAGGAGTCGGGGGTCTGACATTTTGTTTTCCTCAGAATTTGTTTCGCCTCGCGAGAGCCAATGAGAGTTCATAAACGGGCATTGCTAGTCCGCCAAATTCAAGTCAATGGACGAACCAATAGATTACAAATTCATATCTAAATCAGACAATCTTTCTAATCTTACAATTTACCAGTTTACACTTAGATGTAAGCGTAATTTAAAATCGAAAGGAAAGTCACAAAAGGCTCCATAGTCAATGTTTGACACCCAAATGCGGGCAATTTACGCCTCTGGAATGACCCCGGCGATCAGATATTTGCAAAAACAGAAAATCCCGTTCAGGATCCACAGATACGTTGTTGACGGAGCTGGGACATCTTACGGCTCAGACGCGGCAAAAGCGCTCAACATTCCCCCAAGTGAGATTTTCAAGACTTTGGTCGTGTCGCTTAAAGACAATCGCTTTGCTGTCGCGATAATTCCTGTGTCTGAAAAACTATGTCTGAAATCCATGGCGAAAGCGGTCGGCGCTAAAGCCGCCAACATGGCGGATGGAGCGATTGTAGAGCGTATGACGGGATATGTTTTGGGAGGCGTAAGTCCCTTGGGTCAGAAAAAACGTTTAATCACACGCATAGCCATGAGTGCCAAAGACAAATCAACAATCTATATTAGTGGCGGTAAAAGAGGCTTGGAAATCGAAATCTCCCCGACTGCCTTGCAAGAATGTCTCTCGGCGAAATTTGAAAATATCACAGCGTGATTTAAGCGGATCAGTTAAACAGGAACGCAACAAAAATCAGCCGAAGTCAAATGGGACATTAGCGTAGCCTGCGTCTTCAAGTGCGCGGCCAGTTTCCGCGATATGTTCTGGCCCAACCTCGCAGCAACCGCCAATCAGTTTTGCGCCCGCTTCTGCCCAGCCTAAGGCATATTCCGCATAGGCTTCAGGCGTCAAATCCTGACGAGCTTTCAAATTTGCCGTGGTTCCGCCCGCGTCCAAGGGACTGATAGATTGAAATCCATTTGCATAACCTCCAACGCGCGGAAAAGCGTCCGCAAGATAGGGCATCGCTGACGTGACGACTTCAGGCATCGAGCAATTAACAGTAACCGCTTCGAGACCAAGCGGTGCAACAGCCGAAATGGCCTCAACAAGGGACTCGCCTGACCTTAGTTGATCCGGCTTTGAATCGTTCAGAGTAAAGCTGACAATCGTTGGAAGTCCGATTTCACGCGCCGCAGTTGCAGCAGCAACAGCCTCTCGAATAGTTGCCATTGTTTCGCAGAGCATTAAGTCGATGGCTGACTTTTGGATAGCCACAAGCTCTCTATATTGTTTCAGGCAAACGTCCGTATCCGGCACCAGTTCAGGCTTATAACTGGCAACGATTGGCGGCAAACAGCCTGCAATCATCACATCCTCAACCCCTGACTTGCGCTTGGCCGACAAAGCTACCATCTTCGCGGCTTCGTGGATCGGGTAGAGCAAATCAATGCTGGCATCACGCGCCAAACGGATTGGCGTTGCTGTATAGTTGCTTAACACAATGGTTTTCGCGCCCGCTTTGATGAAATCTATATGCAGTTCTTCGACAAGTTCCGGATTATCCAGTAATACTCGCGTTGACCAAAGCGGCGTCGGCGCGACGCCGGAACGGCGAATTAGCTCTTGGCCCATACCGCCATCGAGAAGTGTTACTGATTTCATTTCGCTGTTCATAAATTCGTCCACACATTATAGTTTTGCTCTCTCGGCTAAAACAGTTAAGCGATATGAGCTATAACAACCCATCAAAATCATTCTTATTAGAGAACATGAACTTGGCTTTTAAGGATTGCTAATATCTTGCGAATGTTTTTGGCACACTTTTGCTAGAAACTGTATAGCCATCGACATGGTTAGCTATGAGCAAGCGATAGACATCCTCAAGAAAGCGAAACGGTTACCTGTCAAAACAGTCTCCGTAGATCAAGCTTCTGGGTATGTTTGCGCGAAGGATGTCATATCATCCATCCAAGTTCCCCCATTCAAAAACTCTGCTATGGACGGCTTCGCAATCGTTGCAAACCAAGCTCCCTCAGCGCCTGTCATTATGGATGTTGTAGGGAGAACCGCCGCAGGGGATTTGCCCGCATCTGGGTCAGGGAGGGGGGCTTGGGAGATCATGACCGGAGGACCTTTGCCATCGGGTTATGATACAGTGATCAGGCTCGAGCACATTACTTACCTAAATGAGAATTCACCCGGGACCCCAACGCGAATACGACTTAATCAAACCCCTAAATTAGGATCGGATATTCGCCACCCCGGTGAAGACTTTGATATAGGCGATGTCCTTTTGGAAGAAGGCACCCGCATCCTCTCTAAAGAGATCATGGCTCTCACCGCGGCCGGATTTTCGAAAATTGACGCTTTCTCCAGACCCCGCGTCAGCGTCTTGAGCACGGGAAATGAAATTATAAATGACACAAGCAAAACCCTGAGACCCGGACAAATTTATAACTCTAACGGACCATATTTAATCAATACCCTGAAGGCCAACTTTGTCGAGCCACGCTTTCTAGGGACATTCGATGACGACCCCGATAGGTTTGAAACAGAGCTTCCGAAAGCCCTCGATGAATCCGACATCATCATGTCGACAGGCGGCGTTTCTGTAGGGCGTTTTGATTTCGTTCCGGAGTCTCTCCGGCGTATGGGCGCAGAAATTCTGTTTCACGGCGTGTCTATTCGGCCCGGCAAACCAATACTTTACGCCCGTTTTCCGAATGGGACGCACTATCTCGGATTATCAGGTAATCCAATTTCAGCCTCTGTCGGCATAAGGTTTTTCGGAGTCCCCCTCATACGGGCTTTGACAGGGTTGAAACCGGAGAAGCCGTTAACCGCAAAACTCAAAAATCCACATTTCAAATCTCACCCACATCGCTTTTTCGCAAAAGCACTAGCCGTCCCGTCTAAGAATGGTTTGGAGGTAGAAATTCTGAAAGGGCAACAATCTTTCAAAATGAAGTCTTTTTTGGAAGCAAACTGTTGGGCCATTATTGAACAAAATCAATTCGAATTAGACAGCGGAGATACCGTCAGTGTTTATCCGCAAACCGCAGATCAATGGCAGTTTTAAGTCCCAAAACAGATATCAAAATTATCGGCGCAATCGTGGCCGGCGGCAAATCCCGACGTATGGGCACAGATAAAACTCGATTGAAAATCGGAGACATAAACTTGCTGGAACGTGCCAGACATCTCTTTTTTGACTCCGGAATAGAAACGGTCCTTATCAGCCATTCCAACCATATTCCTGACAAAATAAAAGACTGCGGTCCTCTCGGTGGTGTTGACGCAATTCTGGATGCGTCCGCCAGTAAGTGCTCACACGTCATTTTCCTGCCTGTCGACATGCCAATGCTGAAACCAAACCTTCTGGGTCTACTGAAACGCTCCAATCCCGAAAATATAGCTGTTAGGTTTTCTCAATTCGCATTTCCCTTTCGTCTTGCAAATACGGTTCCCGTTAGAGAAAATGTGAAACGAAGGTTGGAACAGCGTCGCCATCTCTCCTTGATGGCACTCCAATCCAGCGTGGATTGCTTGGAAATCGACATCCCGGATTCTGAGAAAATTGCTTTTAGTAATCTGAACTCGCCGCAAGATTGGGAGCGTTTCAATCTGCCTGAGAGACCCGAATGAATATCCGCATTGAAGGTAATAATATCCGGTTCAAAATCTCACGGGTTGAGTTGAAACGCCTGAACCAAGGGGGTGCGTTAACGCAATCCACATCTATCGGCGCGCACCCAATATTTGATCTTAATATAGTTCCGAAAACGTTAGTTAACGAAGCCTTGGAGCTTCACACTGAGCCTTCCATTTGGACATTATTTGTAGACACTCAAACCATCAAAGAAAAGATGAGCTCAAAACCAACACGAGACGGTTTGAACGTCACCCAAGGATCTCTAAGTCTTATATTACTGGTCGACATACGCCGTTAGCTTCCGGCGGAGCATTACCTGCTCTATCAAGAATAGAGCAGGTAATGAGAAGGACGTCTTCCATGAAAACCGGCAAGGGTTTCTAGAAGTCGAGTTCAAACCCGCCAAAAACCGCTCGGTTCGGAGATGCAAAGCCAACAATCTCTTGATATTCCTCATCCAAAAGATTTGACCCGCGCAGCGTCAGCGCAAGATTATCATTCAAATTATAACGCATATTCGCGCCCACTAATGTGAAGCTATCGAGCTTCACATTTTGGAATGTCGCAAAATCTGTATCGAGTTGAGAGCCATTATGATCGACTGATAGCGTCAAAGACAATGGGTCAGTTGGCGACCATGTCGCGGTCCCGCTCGCTAAGACTTTTGGGCGGCGGATTTCTTCCAAATCATCCGCCTCGGAATTAAGGAAACTCGCGGACCCGCTCAAGCTCACCGTGTCAGAAGACCAGTCAGCCGCCAATTCAATACCTTCGCGCCTACTGTCAGTCTCAATGTTGACGACGGATGAGGTGAAATCAGGATTGAAAATTGTCGTAATTTCATTCTCCAATTCGGACCTGAACGCATCAATACTAAAATTCAAATTTCCGACTGATTGCTCATACCCGATGGAAACGCCCAGTGAGGTTTCTGGTTGAAGATCGCGATTTCCTGTAAATCTTGACGCCGGGAAAAAACCGAATAGTTCTATGAGCGTTGGGTTTTTGACACCCGTACCAACAGACCCTCTGATACGGCCATTCCAGTCAAAGCTGTAACCCGCCCCAATCCGCCATGTTGTAGCGTCATCAAACAGGTCATTAATATCATGACGCGCTGATGCCGTGAGAGTAAGGTCTTTCTGGTTGAAACGGTAATCGCCCGCAATGCCGTATGTCCAGTTTTCCGGCTCCGCCCCCGGTTCAGTGAAGTTCGGACGGATTTCATATTGCTCATGTTCAGCCTCCCCCAAAACCGTTAAACTGTGCGAGTCTGAAAAGTCGCGCTTGGCAGCCCAGCTCCCGACATGTCGTGACCCAATGGAACGTGAAGAAAATCCTCCGACTGTGTCTGTGTCTGTTTCAACCATGTGGGCTGTGATCTTGTGATCAAACCCAGCCAGAGCGAAACGCGCGTCCACGCGGGCCGTCTCAGTGGTGACTTCGGTATTATCCGTGGTGTTGTCCAAACGACCGTTAAAATCTGAGTCGCTATCAAAATCCGCTTCACGGAGAGAAGAGCCGAATTTCCCGCTCAGCGTAACCCCGCCGAGCTCTACATTGTTTATGCCAAGATTGAGGGAGCGAGACTTTGACCCATCTTTTTCGCCACCAAGGCCGGAAATATCAAACCCCTCTGTCGTGAAGGCATTCCCATTGATCGACAGCGCCGCAGCTCCAACGGGTATCACCGCGCTGACCTGGCCTTCTAAAGTCTCTCGACTGCCGCCCTCAACACTGGCGCGCCAGCTCTCCTCAGCACTGCCAGCCCGCGTGATGATATTGATAACGCCGCCGACAGCATCGGACCCGTAAAGCGCAGATTGCTCTCCGCGCAGCACTTCGATTTTAACGATATCCTCATTCCGCAATCCGCCGAAATCAAATGCCCCGTCGGCCGGATTTGCCATTTCAACACCGTCAATGATGACAACGATATGGTTCGCCTCTGACCCGCGCAGACGAAGTTGCGTGAGGGAGCCCCCGCCGCCATTTTGACTGACAGCGAGTCCCGGCACAGTTCGCAGAAGATCGGCAATCGTAGACTGGTTGCGATCTTGGATATATCGTTCAGTCAGGATTGAACTGGGAGCCGTAATCTCCGAATTTTGAAAGTATCCAATTCTACTCGCGACTGTAATAACCGAATCTGAGGCTTCAAATATTGACGAATGACTTGGAACCAAACAATCCCGATCCTCTGCTTCCACAATGCAAGTGTGATTACCTTCATTTTGTTGCTCATAATCAGCCTGAACCTGTCCCCAAGCCGGCGCGGCCATTGCGACAATTGCCGCACTAAATAATAGTCTCTTCATGTCACACTCCAATAGATCCTGCTTTTACGAGCAAGGCGACAGTTTCAAAAATGTCGTCATTGGAGTGGCCGCCATAAGGTGACCTCCATGCGCATCGGTACATCCCGCCCGCGCGCGCTGGCGACTCTGTCGGCAGGTTTTCTGACTTGGCATTCAAACGGTTCGTGACGTCTTCCCAGTCACCCCTTCTAAAAAGGTGAACCAGTGACATATGTCACGACCCTTATGCCTTACAGCGGCGGGAGCCGTTGAGGACTTCGCAGTTTCGCTTTCGCTCGCTGCGGCACCTCATTCCCATGTTGCACCGTTTCACGGGTGACCGACAAAATTCGCATAGCGCAGACTTGGAGCGAAGCAAGCTTTAAAATCGGGGAATTTGGAAAATTAGCATCCTATCTAATGCGCTTATTAAAAGGTCTTAAAAACACTTATAAAGGCACAGAGCGGTTGAGGAATACACGAGGTTAGATAAGGTAATACCATGCGTTACTCCGCGTTAAAAATCTTCAAAGAGGCAATTACCGGTCACAAAGGCTGGACGCCCGTTTGGCGCTCTCCTGAACCCAAATCGGCTTATGATATCATCATTATCGGGGGCGGCGGGCATGGTCTTGCGACCGCGCATTATCTGGCAAGCAAATTTGACGGTAAGAATATTGCAGTTTTAGAAAAGGGCTGGATTGGCGGCGGTAATATTGGTCGAAACACGACCATTATCCGGTCTAATTATATGTTACATGAAAATGAGGCCTTTTACGAACACTCGCTCAAACTCTGGGAAGGCCTTGAGCAAGATTTGAACTATAATGCGATGGTCAGTCAGCGCGGGATCATCAATCTTTTTCATTCCGACCCACAGCGCGATGCCTATGTAAGGCGTGGGAACGCCATGATTTTGAACGGTGCTGATGCTGTGCTACTCGATCAGGACGGAGTGAAAAAACAATATCCGTTTTTAAATTTTGACAATTCCAGATTTCCAATTCTGGGCGGTCTCTGGCAACCGCGCGGCGGGACTGTTCGACATGATGCCGTGGCTTGGGGCTATGCGCGGGCGGCTGATTCAAAAGGCGTCGACATCCTTCAGAACTGTGAGGTGACGGGCTTCGATATCAGAGACGGGCGGTGTTACGGCGTTCAAACCACTCGCGGGAATATCTCTGCCAAGAAAGTTGGCGTAGCAGTCGCCGGTAATTCGAGCCGTGTTATGGCGATGGCGGGGATGCGACTCCCGATTGAAAGTCACGTCTTGCAAGCCTTCGTCTCCGAAGGACTGAAACCCGTTATACCCGGCGTCATCACATACGGCGCAGGGCATTTCTATGTCAGTCAATCTGACAAGGGAGGACTTGTCTTTGGCGGGGACATTGACGGGTATAACAGCTACGCTCAGCGAGGAAATTTACCCGTTGTAGAAGATGTCTGTGAAGGCGGCATGAGCTTGATGCCGATGATTGGTAAAGCCCGGCTGTTGCGGATGTGGGGGGGAATAATGGACATGTCCATGGACGGATCCCCCATCATTGATAAGACCGATATTGAAGGCTTATATTTCAATGGAGGTTGGTGTTACGGCGGCTTCAAAGCCACACCGGCCAGTGGTCACAGCTTCGCGCATTTGCTCGCAACTGGATCGCCTCATGAAACGGCGAAAGCCTACCGCATGGACCGCTTCTCTCGCGGCTTAATGATCGACGAAAAAGGTCAAGGCGCTCAGCCTAACTTACACTGATGATTATCAATCACCCCCTACTCGGCCCGCGCGACGCCTCTGAATTTGCCTATCTTGGCGACGCTGCGCTCATGCGGCGCCCTGATCCTAAGTCAGAGACTGCCGCAGATGATTTTTATCGCTATCAATATCTTCGCGAAAATACGCCCGGTGAACATCGCGAACTTTGGTTTCATGAACAAGGTGATCGCTCATGGCTGATTGTGACGCGCAATATTAGCACTCACGAAATCACCAAAGTCGAGCTCGCGACTGATGTTGCGGGGCCAGCCTCATGAGTCTCGTGGATTTAAACACCCCGCTGAGCTTTACATTTAATGGTAAGGCTTTGACCGGCTATGAAGGCGATACGCTTGCATCTGCTCTCATGCGTTCCGACATTAAGGTTGTCGCGAGAAGTTTTAAATATCATCGTCCGCGCGGCATTATGTCAGCCGGTGGTGAAGAAGCGAATGCTCTGGTCACACTGATTGGCGGCGGCACGACGGAGCCAAACCGCCGCGCAACAATGATCAAACTTTTTGATGGTCTTGAGGCCAAAAGCCAAAACCATATCGGCAGCGTCAATTTTGACCTACTGGCCGTCAACGATCTTATCTCTCCATTTCTTGCAGCTGGATTTTACTATAAGACTTTTATGTGGCCAAAAGCATTTTGGGAGAAATTATATGAACCGGGAATACGGCGAGCAGCCGGACTCGGGACATTGCAGGAAACGCCTGATCCTGACACCTATGATAAGGGCTTTTTACACTGCGATCTCCTCATCATCGGGGCCGGGCCTTCAGGTCTGCTAACAGCCCTAAATGCGGGACGTGGGGGTCAGACTGTTATTTTAGCCGATGAAGATTTTCGCATGGGCGGACGTCTGCTGTCCGAGATTGAGGAGATCAACGGCGCGCTCGCCATTAATTGGGTCGCTGAAGCTTTGACCGAATTAGACTCCATGCCAAATGTTCGGTTAATGACACGCACAAGTGTTTACGGCGTCTATGACCACGGCATTTATGGCGCTCTTGAAACGAAGACCGACAAAATCGGCCTCAAGTCCCCGCGTCAAATCTTATGGCGAATTTATACAAAATCGTCTGTTCTTGCAGCCGGGGCGACCGAACGCCCCATCGGATTTGCTAATAATGACCGACCGGGCATTTTGCTCGCAGGCGCCTTTCGGAGCTATGCTAACCGATATGGAATTAAGCCGGAGGAAAATCTCGCTCTGCTCACAAATAATGATGACGGGCTCCGTACACAGGCAAACCATATTATTGACACGCGATCCGGCGATCATGTGATCGATACATCAGGCCGAAAAGGCCTGGGTTCGATCACGCTCAATTCGGGACAAAAGATCAATGTTGACGGCTTGGCCGTATCGGGGGGGTGGAACCCGAACGTCCATTTGACATGTCACAAGCGCGGCCGCCCGAAATGGAATGAGGCTTTGTCCTGTTTTGTGCCTGACACAAAAACCCTGCCAAGTGAAATGAGCGTAGTTGGCGCCGCCGATGGAAAATTCTCTACACATGCTGCATTTGAAAGCGCCAACGTCGCGTCAGAAGCGCTTGGATTTAAGATAAGGGCTCTCCCAAAAGCTGAAGACGCACCTATCAATGTGAAGCCCTTCTGGTTTGTTAAAAGCAAGAAAAGAGCTTGGGTAGATTTTCAAAACGACGTCACTGTTAAAGACATTTGCCTCGCACATCAGGAAGGCTTCTCCTCTGTCGAGCATGTCAAACGCTACACGACTTTGGGCATGGCAACAGACCAAGGCAGGACGTCAAATGTTGTCGGCTTGGCGGTTTTGGCCGACGCGACGAACCGTACAATCCCTGAAACCGGGACGACAATTTTCCGTCCGCCTTATTCACCCGTGCCAATTGGGGCATTCGCCGGGGCGCATCGCGGCCAGCACTTTAAGCCCATTCGCCTAACCCCAAGCCATGCATTTGCTGAGGAGCTTGGCGCGACTTTCGTCGAGACGGGGTATTGGAAACGAACGCAGTGGATTGCCAATACGGGCGAGCAAGGTTGGCGCGATAGCGTTGACAGAGAAGTGCTCATGACTCGAAACTCCGTTGGGATTTGCGATGTCTCAACACTGGGCAAGATAGATGTCCAAGGCCGGGATGCAGGCAAATTTTTGAACAAGGTCTACGTCAACACCTTCAGCACCCTCAAAATTGGCAAATGCCGATACGGCTTGATGCTCCGCGAGGATGGCATCGCCATGGATGACGGTACCACAGCCCGCCTATCCGAAAATCATTTTGTTATGACGACAACAACAGCCAAAGCCGGTCCTGTTTTCCAGCACCTCGAATTTTGTCGCCAAGTCCTGTTTCCGAATATGGATGTACATCTCATGTCAACAACTGACCAGTGGGCGCAATATAGCGTTGCCGGGCCAAATGCGCGGAAACTGCTCGAGAAGATCGTCGACCCGGAGCATGATATATCGAATGAGGCTTTTCCCTATATGGGGTGCGGGAAGATAACAGTGTGTGGCGGCACACGTGCCCGGCTATTCCGCCTCTCCTTCTCTGGAGAGCTCGCCTATGAAATATCTGCACCGGCACGATATGGAGACTCGCTCATACGTGAACTGATGGCACAAGGTGAAGACTTTGAGGCTGTCCTCTATGGAACAGAAGCGTTGGGCGTCATGCGCATTGAGAAAGGCCACGCGGCCGGCAATGAACTCAACGGAACAACAACAGCTCTCAATTTGGGCCTCGGCGGCTTTGTTTCCAAAAAGAAAGACTGCATTGGGAAAGTCTTGTCCCAACGCGAAGGCCTGACGGGGGAAAACGCCTTTAACTTAGTCGGATTCATGCCGGTCGATACAGATGGCGTCCTCACCAATGGTGCACATTTTTTTGGGGAAAGCGACGCGGCGACCCCAAAAAATGATCAAGGCTATATGAGCTCCGTTGCTTGGTCGCCCATGCTAAAAGCCTATATAGGTCTTGGATTTCTCAAAAACGGGAAAAACCGAATGGACGAGACATTAACGGCGAAGGACTTCCTGCGAGGCGGGGATGTGAGCGTAAAAGTCGTCAGCCCACATTTCTTTGACCCCAAAGGAGAACGTCTCCGTGGTTAGTTTTATCGAAAGATCTGCCCTTGGTGGCTGTTCCCATCAAAGCGAAGGGCTTTCAGTAACAGAGCTGACAGGATTTGAACTCGTCTCTATTGCTGTAGCGAAGGGTTCTGAGACCAGCTTCAAAAAACAGTTCAACAAGGTTCTTAAATCTAATCCGCCCGATCCAAATCAAGTTCTTCCGGTTGAAGGAGGTTCGGTCATCTGGACCGGGCAAAATCAATTTCTGGTCTTCTTAGGAACCTCTGACATTTATGCCGATGTCAAACTGGGGGAAACCTTGGGTGATAGCGCCTACCCAGTTTTGCAAAGTGACGGTTGGGCTTGCTTACGCCTCGAAGGCGATCAGTTTTATAATGTTATGGACCGCTTCATTCCTCTTGATTTGCGGCGCGCCCCGGAAGACTTTGCAGCGCGAACTCAAGCTCACCATATATCTGTGATCGTGGTCAAACAGCCTGATGGTTCCTGGTTGTTACTCACGCCAAGATCGACGGCTCAGTCCTTTTTGGAGGCGCTGACCCATGTCATGGCAAACGTCCTCCGTGGATAATGCCTAATCAATAGCCTTCATATGATGCGCGATCCATTTGTGAAACACATGGGTTGGTACATCCATAACTGGCGAGAATTTGCCCCCGTCAAAGAACGGTCCGTGGCGACCCTTTTGCATGCCCTCTACCACCCCCACATCTTCCGCGAAAATATTGCGCCAAAGTTCAGCATTGCGCGTCCGCATCGCCGCCCATTGATCTTTAGTCGCTCCGTCTTCCGTATAACACAGGGCGACCCGTTCTAATGTTTCTTCCGGCCCTTGCGGCATAAGCAGCATCGCAAATGCATGATCGCGATGAACACCCAAGAGAACATTCGGAAACAAAGCAACATATTCGGAGGCTAAATCCCATTTAGGAGACAGGTCATCAAAGTCCGGAAATTTCAGCCCACCCTCGCCTTCAAGCTGAGTGTAGATATGGCTGCCCTGCCCCGCATAATTTGGTTCTTCGTGAATATGATAATGATTGTCGATACTGGATATGGAATTAAGTTCTGGGTGTATCCATGGAAGATGGTAACTCTCACAATAATTCTCGACTGCCAGTTTCCAATTCGTTTTCACTGACATCTGAAATTTGCTGCTCTTTTCATCGGTGAAGTATGGCTGATCGAACTCTCCCCAACGCTTCATTAGATCTACATGTTCAATTTCAAAATCCGGCGCGTTCCCTGACACATTAACAAAAACGACACCCTGCCAAACTCGACTCCTGACGCCGAACAGGCTGAGCTCGCGACAATCAACAGCGTCGTGTGTATCTTGGTCAACACCTCCGACATAAGGCGTTTTTATCAGCTTGCCTTCATGAGAATATGCCCAACTATGATAGGGACACCGAATAGGGCCTTTGAGATGCTTAGGCTCATCTACGAGTATCATACCCCGATGCCGGCATGTATTTTGAAAGACATTCACAACACGGTCTTTCCCGCGTACCAATAATAAGGGCATACCAAAAAAATCTACGGGAAAAACGTCGCCCGGATTAGGAACGTCGCTTTCAAAAGCAACAGCGGACCAAGATTTGAAAAACAAGTCCTTGCGCTCTTTGGCGTACATACTATCTGAAATATAATAGTCATTCGGAAGGCCTTTCGCCTCCGATATAGGCCTCAATACATAATCCAGATCGTCAGTCATAGATGTTCTTAAAATCGGCATTCACCAAAGCGCAAGCCCAATTCACCACCACGGATTAAGTTAATATTACTTTATAAGCAAAGTTTAAGACAATCTCTCATCGCGAATGACCTCGTTCCAGTTCAGCTTTGCCTCAAGCCACGGCATTTGCGGGTATAATTTGGGCATAATGTCTTGGTTTAATATTCTCGTCGCCATCTCGGCGATTTGGGCTGGAGCTTCACCTAGGCTATTTTCTCGAGCTAACAGATCAAAGTACCGCGTAAATGCGCCGCGCTTAATTGGATGTACTTGTACACTGTCTAATAGATCAGGTTTTTCGAGCAAGCATAAAGGCGTGGTTATCCCCCACCCCATCCCTTCAGCGACGGCCATTGTGTGCCCTGGTGCCCGGTCAAACTCTGCGACATCCGGAAATTTTAACCGCAATCGATTGAGTTGACGTTCGATTCGCAGGCCCATGGCTGAGCGCAGCGAGAGACGCAAAAACGGCAAGTTTTTATCGTCTTCTAAATCGGTCGATCCCTTGTAGTCTTTTGGAAAAATAAGGACATAAGGTTCGTGAAAAACTTTATAGCGGTTAAGCCCACCAATATCCTCCATCACATTGTTCGTCGCGATAATTATGTCGATATTGTGCGAAAGGAACTCTTCACGGTGAAAAGGAGACAGTCCACTCCACATTCGCCAATATCCAGAAATATCCTGCATGGATTTGTAAAGATGTGACCCCAGCACCGCCGCCATACTGTCCGTCATAGCAATCGTCAGGGAAGCAAGGCGGCGTTGTTCCAAGGTTTGAGTTTCACGAAATGCTTCTTTGGTATCTTTTAAAATCTGACGGCCACGTTCAAGCAAAATGTTCCCTGCTGACGTCAACCTTATGGGTCTAACGGTCCTATCAAATAGCTTTACGCCAATAGAATGTTCAAGGCCCGCAATGATTTGTGAGACAGCCGATTGAGTCATTTGAAGCACTTTTGCGCTTTGTGTCATCCCGCCCTGTTCGGCAGTAACAACAAAAACCTGAAGTGATCGCAAATCAAAGTTACTTGGTATCTTCATGATCCGAATCTCAAGCTACTGTAGAGGTGTTACTCTAAACCTCCTTTATCATTAGGACCGCTAATAGATATAGGCATAAGCTCATGAATACATTTTTATGTTCTACCATAAATTTTGGTGATAAATTCAATATTAGATAGCCAACTCGCCTAATTCCAATATTTTGGTTCCAGTAGAAACCACCACAGCAGGTCTCAAAATGGATATACCCAAGCAATCAAAATACGTCATTATCGGCGCGGGCATTCACGGCCTTTCAACGGCCTATCACCTAGCTCTTGAACTAAAAGCTACTAAGAAGGGCTCCGGATCTGACATCATAATTGTCGATAAAAGCGGTGTTGCGGCTGGGGCTTCCGGAATAGCGTGCGGCGTCATTCGTAATAATTACTATCAACCTGCGATGCGCGAATTGATGGCACATTCCGTAAAAATTTGGGAGACTGATCCTGAAGCATATTCCTATCACCCCGTCGGTTATATGCAAATTTCATGCGAAACTATGCACGAGGATGTGGCGTCAATTCATGAGCAACAAAAAGCGATTGGATATGAAAGTGACTTCATCGAAGGTGCATCAGAGTGCGACGCCTATATGAAGACGCTTTATAATGACTGGCAGGCCCAAAACATAACATCTGTCTTGCATGAGAAAAAAGGCGGCTACGCTAATAATGCGCAAGCGATGTACGGCCTGGCACGCAAGGCTGAAAATGAAGGCGTGACTATTCTGTCAGGCGTGGATGTAAAGGGGTTCAAACGTGCAAACGGCTCAAGCTCGGCTATCACCGCGGTTGAAACTAACAAAGGAAATATTGACTGCGACTATGTTGTGATTGGCGCAGGCCCTTGGGTGCGTGATTTTTGGAACATGCTTAATCTGCCTAAAACAGTTTCGATTAAGGGCCAGGACGGTGCGCTGCATGATGACATAAACATGTGGACTTTCTGGCAATTGGAAGAAGGCGTCCTGAAGGTTGACCCTGAGATGTTTAAAACCAATGATGGCAAAATGCCGCCGGTCATGCATGTAGACACAGATGCAGAGCTTCGCTCCACTGTCGACAATAGCGTGATTGAAGAAGCCGGTAAAATATGGGGCCTGTATTACAAACCTGATTTTCATTTCGGCGGCGTACAAGGCGGGGCTATGCCTTATCCCGTGACGACACCCGTCGACGAATTACAATTGGATCCTTACGGTCCAGCCTCACCCGAATGGATTTCCTCACCGGAATTTGCTCAAATGTGGGTCTCTGCGCTCGCGCATTGCCACAAACGATTTGAGGGGACGATGACGCATTTTGACGACGAGCCATCTGGCGGCGTTGGCTGTTTTACACCTGACAGCTTTCCTGTGTTCGATGAATTCTGTGAAAATTGCTACATTATCGCCGATAGTAACCATGGATACAAAATGCTTGGCGTTGGCAAATTAGTTGCGGAGCATATTACGGCGCAGACATCAGAACTGCTTAAACCCTTCCGCTTCAGCCGCTACATGGAAGGCGAACTGCACCCCACATCAAACAGTCCGTTCCCTTGGAGTTAATGCTGAACCAATCTAACCAGTTATCAAAGGAACATGATGAAATGAGATCGATAGAAAACTGAAATTTTATCAGACTTGCTTATTTTCTTTATTATGAATTATGCACAATGGCTTTTCTCAATTTACAAAAGACACTGGTTAGATACGCGCGAGTATCAATTTAAGTTAGGAGCTCGGTATGCAACCTGGTTTATCAATATCACGGCGGACTCGCGCGACACCTTTTACGCGGCGCGTCACAGAGGCCGGCGTAAAGGCCTATACCGTCTATAACCGAATGCTCCTTCCGACCGTGTTTGATACTGTCGTTAATGACTATCATCATTTGAAAAAACACGTGCAGGTCTGGGATGTCGCTTGCGAACGACAGGTCGAAATCAAGGGGCCGGATGCTTCAAGGCTGGTCCAAATGCTCACACCCCGTAATCTTGCCAAAATGCAGGAGGACCAATGCTACTACATTCCTGTTGTTGATGAAAATGGCGGCATGCTAAATGACCCTGTGGCGGTCAAGCACAGTAACGAACGGTGGTGGATATCCCTAGCAGACTCCGACTTGATATTATGGATAAAAGGTTTGGCTGCGGGTCTAAAGCTCAATGTAGATGTGTTTGAGCCTGATGTCTCACCACTCGCGATACAGGGGCCCAAAGCCGATGAGTTGATGGC
>Ga0209187_1001386_pt1 | contig 28558 bp, 16 predicted proteins | sample BantaG_FD_187430 | JGI IMG/M metagenome (GOLD analysis project Ga0209187, IMG submission 187430) | Marine algal microbial communities from Bantry Bay, Ireland - BantryBay_4 metaG (SPAdes) (version 2) | ecosystem: Host-associated > Algae > Red algae > Unclassified | place: Bantry Bay, Ireland...
GTTCTTAGCCAGAAAAAATGATGGACATCCTGGCCCTGAAGTTTTGTGGAGAGGATGGATTAAGCTTAAGGACCTTACTGAGAACCTTGATAGGCTGGGCCTTCTATGACTTGTGTATAATTGTCAGGGCTTCGCCTCTGGATGACGGGGGGCGTGTAGAGATAGTCCTGCGAGGTGGTATTTTTACTAAATATATTAAGAGGTGATGTCTATGCTAGTATTAAGAGAGTTAAAAACAGCTGATGAAGATGCTTTTCTCCAAGGGGATAAATCATGGCGTGGCGAAGACTTAAGTTGGTTTACATTTGTTTGGAGTGAAGGTGATTTATTTAGTGACCACCTTCTGCGTTTAGAAAAAAATAAAAAGGGTAAGGATTTACCAGAGAATCACGTTCCAGACACAATGTTGTATGGCTTTGTTGAAAGGGAGATTGTGGGAAGAGTTAATATTCGTCATGAGCTAAACAAAAACTTGGCATGGAGAGGTGGGCATATTGGTTATTCTGTAGCTCCAAAATTCTGGAAGCGTGGTTACGCCACTGAAATGATGAAACAGAGCCTTAGTGTCTGTAAAGGTATTGGTTTAAAAGAAATACTAATCACTTGCGGAGTAGAAAATGAACCATCCTGGAAAGTAATAGAAAGCGTAGGCGGAAAGTTAAAAGATGAAGTCTGGGATGATGTTGATAAAGAAATGATAAGAAAATACTGGGTTAGCCTAAAATGAGCTTTGCTTACTTTAGGGCGATAAACAGTAAATATAAATTAAATTATATTTTATTATTAGCTGTAATTGAGCGAAAAAGATACTTCGTTTCGCTCAGGAAGACATACTTGCCTGGCACCTACCCACACCGATGAAACTTCAAATACTTATTGAGTACGAATGTATGTTGCTCGCGCGCAGTTGCGTTGACGACATGAGTTCACGAAGTGACTCGTGGCGGGCTGGAGCATGTTTGAGTTAGTTCTTAATAAGCGCATCTCACGCTATAGCAACGAACAAAACCCACACCGATGAAACTTTAAATTAATTCTGAGAATGAGTATGTATTGTTCGCGCGCAGTTGCGTTGATGACATGAGTTCACGAAGTGACTCGTGGGGGGCTGGAGCATGTTTGAGTTAGCTCTTAATAAGCGCATCTCACGCTATAGCAACGAACAAAACCCACACCGATGAAACTTTAAATTAATTTTGAGAATGAGTATGTATTGTTCGCGCGCAGTTGCGTTGATGACATGAGTTCACGAAGTGACTCGTGGCGGGCTGGAGCATGTTTGAGTTAGCTCCTAATAAGCGCATCTCACGCTATAGCAACGAACAAAACCCACGCCGATGAAACTTTAAATTAATTCTGAGAATGAGTATGTATTGTTCGCGCGCAGTTGCGTTGACGACAAGAGTTCACGAAGTGACTCGTGGCGGGCTGGAGCTTGTCTGAGCACGAGCAATACATACTCATTCTCAGAAGCGCATTTTAAGGCTGAGTCATTCGAATTCAAACGGATCAAAAGTAATATCAACCTTAGCACCAGATGGCGGAATGGCATCAGCTGTGAAGCGAATAAAGTATTTACCTGCTTCAGGGTTAATATAAACCCAACCTTCAGAGCCATTTACTGATTTAGGTATAGTTCGACCATTCACTTTAACTGCAATTGAGTTAATTACTGGGCGACGTCTAATTTTAAAACTATCGCGAAGTGAAGCTAAAATAATATCTTCAGAAAGCTGCTCTAATGATTTACCAAAGTCACTACATAAACTAATTACACTTCCATTAGTAGCCTCAACTAACTTTTCATAGCGAGCTCCATATTTTTGGTCAATAGTTCTTAATTTTTTTAAGCAAGTTTCATCACCAGATTTTATATGAATAGAAGATACATTATATCTGCGGCTGCCATAAATCATACCTGTTGTATCATCAAGAAAATCTACAAATTTAGAAACAGGGTAAAGCTCTGGCTTTTGACCGGGTAGATTTTCCCATTGTCCTATCCCATCATAAGAGAAATCATCCTCGTCACTCACAATTATGACTGCTAAAAAGCTATCTGGGCGTAGAAAATTTTTGTTAAAATCTTCATTAAATGCAGCTTCGATACTACTAAAGGCACGTTCATCACCAAAACCTTCAGTTCCTAATGTTACATTAGTTATAAATGTATCAATCAGGTCTGGAGTTTCTGGGTTTACAATATAAACACCAGAGCGGCCAGTGAACCATGATCCGTCTCTTAAGCGTGCGTTATTGGGTTTTATAACTTTTGTGTATTTACTATATTTTCTAAAACTATCAGTGGAAATAACGCCTAATTGAAAATCTAAGTCCATGTCAGAAAAGTTACGAATGAAAGATTTAAAATTTGTGGCTAAGTTCTGTTGTGCTTTTTTCATGGAAATGGAATTATCAATAACCCATAAGATATCAACCTTTGAAAACTGTGTGCTTTCAATATCTTGATCGAGCTTTTCATTTACTGTGGTGAGTGAAAAGCTTGGGGCGCCACCACAGCCGGTAAATAATAAGCTTGCAGTCAATCCAGCAAAGATTAGTTTTAGAGATTTGTTGAGAGAAGATCGTGAAGTAGTCATTTTAAACCTCATCTAAGTTATTTAATTTTATTTAGGGCATTTATCCACTAATGTTGTTCTGTAAGATCCGATTTCGTCTTCCCAGTACTCACCAGAGAAGTCCCAATTAAGTGCCTTTTTAGGTTTTACACTAGCAGGTATTCTATTTTCATTACTTACTTTACCGCCAGAAACTTGGAAACGGATATTTTCACCACTTCCAGAGAATATTTCATAGCGTAAAAGTTCGTTATTATCTAATAAGCCACTGTTTTCATTTTTAACATTTGTTAAATGATTATAAAGTGAGCGGCCAGCTTTAGCTATTAAAGCACCATTTTCTTTTTTAATTCTAGCTTGTGTATTTTTCTTCAAGATATTTAATTTTTTTCTACTGTGGTCAAATAATCTCAATTGAAAATAATAAGATGTAATATATTCTTTTTGTTCCTCTAAATCTTCTTTCAAAGGCTTAACGGTAGCATTATTTGGGTTCTTTTTAGCAATATCATAATTTGCCTTAATTTTTTTAAGAGAAACTTTGGCTTTGCTAAGTTTAGTTTTTAACTTCTTAGTATCAAGTTTAAATGATGATAGAGCTTTGGAGTAGTTTCTAGACTCATCTACTTTACTGTTAATATCTTTTTGTATATTTAAAAAGTCTTTCTGGCGAGCAATCTCACGAATAACCTGATAAGGAAGGCCATCAACATCAACTGTACTTTTCCCAGCTAAGTAACGGGATACAGTATTGTAAACACTACTACCCGAGTTATTAGAGGCCAAATAAGTATTTAGCCTTGTTTTCCAGTCACGGTAGTCTTTCTCATGAAGACTTAATGATTTATAGGCATCTGCATATTGGCAAATATTTAAGTAGCCAATGGTTTTGATAACATATGTTTCTGGCTTATAAATTGAGTTAAAGTAAGGTGAGTGCATTGAATACATATTCCCAATAGCTCCAAACTGGTCACCTAGAGCTAATTGCACCCAACCGAGTTCAGTCATGGCTTGCACCCAAAGTGGATGGGACTTATGTATTCTTTTGTAGCTATGATAAGCCTCTTTGTATTTTTTAAGCTGGAAGAAAATTCTACCTAAGTTTAGAGAAACTAAACTACCAATGTTTTTTTCTTCTTTATTGTCTTTTTCTAAATGAATTTGTAAAGATGAAAGGGTGGTTACTGAAGTTGTTAGATCCTTACTTAAGTATTCGCTAAGGCCTTTAATAAAAACTGCTTTTTCATAATAATCACTTTTCTTACTGACCTGCGCTGCGGTTAACTTTGCAGATTCATATTTTTTGCTATCAAACTGATGTTTAGAAATATAGTATGAAATTTTATCCATAAATAATGGTGGGAGTGTTTCTTTGTCTTCCATTTTACTGAGTGATAAAGCAATTTTACTTTCATGCTCTTTAGGAAAATCTTGAAATAATATTCCTACAGCATCAGCCCTGAATTCATTAGGTTTTAAAACCAATGGGATTAACCTATGTGCCGCTTCCGAATAAAGCTTGAGTTTTTGTGAAATTGTACCCATATAATAGCTAGCTTCTTGTTTGTGTTTAGGTGATTCAGTTAATTGATCAAATAAACCTAGGGCGGGTGAGTACATCTCTTTGTTGTTAAGTATAATCGCACTTAACATAAAAACATCGTATTTAGTTAATGGATCTACTTTTAAAAGCTCAAAAGATTTATTTTCTGCTGTCGTATACTTAATATTTTCTACCTCAGACGATAAGACAACCTTTCCAAGCTCCCACCTTTTACCTTTTAACTTTCTTGTTTTACCCACTTTAAGTTTATAGTTTAAAGCGGAACTAATTTCAGTACGTGATATTTTTTCAGGTGAGGGGAGTGAGTCTGGAGTTTTATACTCAATAGACAAATCCTGCATATCTGAAGTTAAAAATTGATTTTTATTTACAGTGGCTTCTAGGCCAATATCTAAAGAGTCTACGGGTTCAAGTTGAGCATCAGTCTTATCTAATAAAAATTGAACTTTAGTAGGTTTATAAGCTACTTTAGATGGTTTTTTAGGTAACCTTGCATCAGCAGGTCGGCCTTGGCGCTGTTTCAAACTACCAGAAACATTATTTTTTAAATTATTAATATAATTATTTGATGATGACTTATCAGCATTATAGCTAGGAAGTTGCGATGTGAGAGCTGGGTCCGGAGCTAAAGCTTGTGGTTGCTCACTGTTACCGCCATCTACCAAATTGGTATTTTCTGTTCTTTGAGTCTCCGCGCCTTTAACCAGCGGTAAAGGAATCTCAGCTGAAGTATTAGCAGGAGCTATTGTTCCTGTAGCTGCCGGCGGATCGCTATTTACAACTGGGTTTGTATCTAATTGGTCAGCCGGTCTTAATACTAATGGTTTAGACTCACTTTTATGCCATGTCCAAACTCCATTTGCGATGTCATAGTATTTTTTAGTATTGCTTGGCAAGCCTTGAGCAAAAAGAGAAACGGATGGTAGGCCTAAAAGCCCAACCACAAATAAGTGAATTAATTTTATATTTACTGCTCTCACTTTAAAATCCTTTTTACTTAATAAGTGTCTATTCATTCAGTCTTTTAATCCTTACGTATGTTTTTTGTAATATAGTTGCTTTTTTATTCCATTTAATAGCCTCTGTTTTGTAATCGTTCTTTTTATCAGTCCAACTTTTTAGATCATCCTTAGCCACCTTTTCTTTGGCTAAAAGTTGCTCTTTCACTTGGGCAACATCTCTATTTTTATTATCCCAATCAGCTATTTCAGTATTAATTTCTGTAACTTTCTCATCGTAAGCAGTAATATTTGCTTGGCGCTTGGTAATATTAGCCTTAAGCTTTGTAATCATTGTTTTAATTTTTTTAATTTGATTGGTTTCTTTAGCAATCTCTTTGTTTTCTAGAGTTTTATAGCTATTGAACTTTTCAATCATTTTACTTAAAACACGTTTATTGTTTGAGATATTACGATCATTATACTTAAGGTCTCGCTTAAGCTTAGAAATAACCAATAAGGCCTCTTTGATTTCATTAATATTATTTAATGAAATGTCATAGTTTTCCTTATAGCTTTTGTAATTCTCTGAGCTATTAACATGGTTAGTTTTTAATTTACCTAACTGCACCTTAACGTCTGTACGAGCGTGTAAGCTAGAGAAGCTAAATAAAATTGTTAATAATATAATTATCTTTTTCATATATACACCTTCTTTTTAAAAGAAATATTGTAAACCTATATTAAATAATGTTGTGTTGTTGCTTCTGTCGCCTCTTTCAACTTTCTGACTTCCACCGAACTTTAAAATTTTCTCTGTAAACCAAAAGTTTCTTATGTCCATTCGTATAGCAAAATTCTTTGAGAAGAAAAAATGCTGGGTAATATCTAAATTGAAGGCCACAGTGCTTTGTTTATCATTGAACTGATCTTTTTGGGTTAGGCGCTCATAGCTAACCATTCCGATTCCTGGAGAAAATGCAAAATCAAAATATATTATTTTTTTACCTAGAATACTTACTTTTGCATAAAATGGAACAAAGTTGTAATTTAGACCTATATAGTTATCAAGTCTATTGAAATCAGGTGAAGTTCCACTTGATAATTGATCTTGAAATACCTCTGTTGCTTCAGAATCTTCAAAACTGGTACTTAAATAATTAAGCTCAATTCCATGAGTTTCATTAAAGTAATAATTAAGGGCTCCATTAAAAGCAAAACCATCATTAAAAGTATCATTCAATAATAACCCTCCTTGTAAAGTAACTGCAAAACGCTTTTCTTTACCGTAAGTTCTATTTTGAACCACATTGTAAGTGGTATCTTTTGGTGTCCAGTATTTCTTTTCCAGATCCTTGATATCTAATTTTTTTCCTTCAAGTTCTTTTTTAGAAATTGGCTTTTTCTCTTCTTCCTGTGCTTGAACAGTAGAAAAACACATCACTAATGTAAGTAATCCGGTTGTTAATTTAAACATATTTTTCATAGTTGACCTCTTTAGTTAGTACTTTTAAATAAAAATGGATAAGTGACCTTAACAGTTGTTCCGCCCACGGGCTTAGGGAACTTCCATTTGGCCATTTTTCTTAATATACAACCTTCAACCATTGAGTTGCTGAGTGTACTCTTTTTAATTTTATTTTTATTAATTTTACCACCAGCATTGATAGAAAAATTAACTAATATTTTACCGTATAAATCAGGGTTAGAGCTTAACTGTCTTTCATAGCAGTACCTAATTTGACCAATATTTCTTTTAATCACTCGAGCGATTTGTTCTTTTGTCAAACCACCTGCAACTTCAGTTTCTTCTTCAATGATACCTACGTTACTGCCACCAATAGAGCCTGTGCTAAAGCCACTTAAGCCTCTATATGATCCCTTTCCTCCAGCTTTACCACTGGTGTTCACACCACTAATTCCTTTGGATTTGCCACCACTGCCGCCACCTGTTGGCTTTATATTAGCAATTCTTGAGCCTGTAGATAAACCAGGGCCTAAAGTCTTTTTTGTAGTTGCAGCAATTCCTGCTGATTCTACGGCTAAGGCATTTTTGGAGGCTCTTTTGGTAATTTTACCAAGAAGCTGTGAGATTCTTTTTTTATTGCTCACAGAAATTGTTTTACGCTTCGAACCTGTTTTACCAGCAAGCTTTTTAGAAGGGCCAGCGTTGACTTTTGGTGCAGGCGCAGGAGTGGCTTTATCAGCCTGTCCTTTCATTAAAATCTTTTTAGCTTGTGCTGACTTCTTTTTTTCTTTTTTTGTTTTTGCTTTATAAATAATTTTAGTAAATTTATTCTTTTTAATTTTTGGGTTAGTAGTAATTTGCTCAAGCTCAGGGCTTTGAGGAACAAAGTATATTAAAGAAGCAATGATTAATATAAATACAAACGCTACTCCCATAGGGATTTTAAGGCTAGGGTCCAAAAGTGTGAATATTTTATCTTTTGTGCTATCAGCGATCTCATCTGAATTGACTAATCTTTGATGAACACTAACCTGATCAAAGTCTTTGACCTTCCAATCATTACTTTCTGGTGGCTTAAATTCAAATTTTTTATCACCAATTTTATATTTAAAGCTTTGTTTAGGCTTTAAGAGTTCAGTTTCAATGATAAAGCCAAATTTTTTCACAACAACCTGGTGATATTGCTTTTTATTAGAGTTTTCAGTTGATGTGCTCGCATTAGAGAATAATTTTTGTTCAAAATAGTTAGGTGTTAAGGTTAATGTATGTCCAGCAATGATAACAGTTGTTTTTGACTTGATGTTAAAATTAAGGATTGGTTCCTTTTTTATCCAAACACCACTTTCGCCACTCACGTCGTTAATAGTCCATACGTTGCCATCTAACTCGATGGTTGCATGTATACCCTGAACCTCTTCACCAATAAGGTTGATGTCGGCATTTTTATTAGAGCCAATAACAGATAATAAGTTAGAGCCTTTGAGTTTGTAAACTCCAAGTACCTTATCCTTATATTTATGCTCAATATCTAATTCAAACTGAATCATTTGTTACCTCAAAAAGTCTACTGACTCGATTATTTTTTTTTCAAAACCACTTTTTAGTTTATAAAGGGGTAAAAACTTTTTACTCCTCTTCTGTAATAAATAGGAGCCATCTGGAGATCTTGCAACACCATCGATATCTGAACCATCGAATTTCACTTTTTGTGATTTTCGGTAGATTACTTTTTTAGCAAAAAGTAACTGTCCTGAAAATGATACGGCAAGAATGAGGAGTATTTTCATTATTTACCACCTTTGTTTTTTTTATCTTTCTTATTTGAAGGCTGCCTAGTTTTTTGTTCTAACTTAGCGACTTCAACTTCCATCTCTTTAATTTTATCGTTAACATCTAATCCGTAAACACTTAGTAGGTTAGACCTCTTAATTGCTTCAATTTTTTTATAAAAATAAATTGATTTAGCTCTATTTTCTAATTTTTCAAATGAGTAAGCTAATTTAAAATTAATTTCATTCTTTGTAGCCTTTGAGCTTTTTAATTTTCCTAAATGAGTAATAGCATTTTTATAGTCACCAGTTACAAAATATAAATCAGCGAGTAAAGTCTTAACATTTGAGTTATTTTTATTAAGCTCTTTTGCCTTCAATGCATGTTCCAGTGCTTTTTTATTGTTTCCAGCTTGCAGTTCAAGTTGTCCAAGTAAAAGTTGTGCACCAAAATTATCTGGCTCTAATTTAACAGCTGTTCGTGCTGATTCTTTAGAGGCGCCTGTGTATTTAAGTTTATTTAGAATTATAGATTTCTGATAGTGGAATATCCCAATATCACCCTGCTTTTCAATGGCTGAGTCTATTAACCATAGGGCCTTAAGGTTTAAGTTTTTATTCATAAAATAAAAACTTTTAAAGTAAGGGCCAAAAGGGAGTTCATTGTGGTTTGTAGATAAAAAGTTAGCTACACTAATTAAGTTTTTATAATTTTTCTTATATAGACAAGTATTAGCAATATTTACTAGCTTGTTCCATGTATAGCTATTAAATTTGTCACTCGATGAACTACAAGACTCTGAGGTTTTAAACTTCAAGGTATTTACCTGTTTAAGTTTTGAAAAATTAATATTGCTATTTTGTTTTACTTTGTTTTTTGCTGTGTCATTTTTTTTATTGCTACTCACACAAGCAATCAAAGATAACAATAGTATAGTGGAGGTTATTAGTTTAATCATTTTCCACCTCCAGCTGGTATGCGTGAAATATCAACATATTCATATAATGGCTTGTTAATCCCACTTAAGTTTTCAAAATTTAAACTTACCTTTAGTTTTAATAACTCTGATCTAATATTATTTAGGTCAAGGTTATATGTATGTTGCTTTCTCGCAGTAATATAAGCTTGGTGTAAAGTTTCAACGTATTTATCTTCTATTGGAGATATAATAGTTTGGATTTCATCTTTAAATCCCTCAGCCTGATCTTCTGGCAGCCCTCTAGGGGTTGGCATATTCTGTAGTGATGAAATATAGTTTTTGTAACAAAGAGCTAGGTTATACATGGCATGAGCATTGTTCTCAGGATTACCATACTTAATAGTCTTTAAGTAAAAATTTTGCGCCTTATCTAATCTTTCAATTTTTAAAGATAGAACATCAGCCACTCGTTCAATAGATGTTCTTAAGCTTTGATTTTCTAACTCATTTCTTAAGACATTTGCCTGGATGAACCTTGCTTGTGATTTGATATTTCCATCTTTTGAGTATTTATTAATGTTTTGTGCTAGTTTAAAGGCTTTTGCATACTTTTTCTTATTGTACAAACCATTGGCTTTTTCAATTAAAGCAAAATGTTTTTGGTTCAGGTTTCCATTTTTATAAACAACATCCATAAGTTCTTTTGTTTGGAAGATATTTTTTGATTTTCTTTTTAAATTCTTAATAATCATTATTATTTTATCTACAGCGCCAAATTTCACTTTATCATCTTGGTTACTTGAGAGTTCTTTAAATAAGTTTAATGACTTATTAAAGTCTTCTTCAACATAGTAGTACTCTGCTGCCACCTGCTTCCATTTGATATTGTTTTTAGAGTCTACTTTTGAGAGCTTAACTAGTACTCGAGCAGAATTTTTAAGGTCTGAAATTTCCTCATAAAGATTAGCTGCTTGTACCAAAGAATCTTTCGCCTCAGGTGTGCTAGGGTAGCGCTTGTAAAATTTTTCGTATTGCTTCGCCGCTAGCGTTGGGAGTTTCCTCTTCACTTGCATTAAAGCTGAGTTCCATAGGGCTTTAGAAGCTAGCAGTGATTTAGGGTTTTCTTTTGTAAATTTCTCGTATTCAGTAAATGCGCTTGCATAGTTGTTCGCTTTTTCTAGGCCTTGAATTTGTAAAAAATAAGCCTGTTCATAAACCTTAGTTAACTCAGCAGAGCGTTTTTTGTCTTTAGATTTAACTATGAGCGTTTTTGAGTATTTCTTTATCGCTACATAATCTTTATCATTATTAAGAATATCTAAATATAAATCTTGTGACTTTAAACCCTTTTCTTTTGTAGGGTATAAATTTCCAAGCTTAAAAAATATTTTTTTAACAATATCAAATTGATTTTTTTCATATGGAATTAACCCTACTTTAAACTCTACATCTAGGCGATACTTTCCTTTTTTGAAAGTTTTTAAATAAAATTCTGCAAGTTTATTATATCCGGCATGATCTTTCTCATTCCACTTATCTTTAGTGGCTTTTTGTAAGCTCACGATGGATGCGTAGGCAGAGTTGTGCTTTCTTTTTTTGTCAGTATCATTTTGTGCAATAGTGAAGTACTCATCACTAGCATCTCTAAATTTATTTCTAGCAAATAACATTTCAGACAGTAAGTACCTAACATCTAAAGACTCTTTGTTAACAGGCATTCTAGTTAAGTAGATGCGAAACGCAGTCTCAGACGGGGGGCCAAAAAGTTCATTTTTATTATTTTTGACCCAAAGGTTACGCCATTTGTGACCTAAAGTTAAACTTGTATCAAGAATTCTCTCATCACAGTCCTCATTTTTAATTTTCTTACAAAACTTATCTAGTTTAACTAAATACTCTTCAGCCTTCTTTCTTTTTCTTAAGCTTTCAAAGTTCCATGCTAATTCATCAAGTACCTCAGGTGTTGTTTCATGAACTGGGTTTTTTTGGTTAAATTCATTTAAGATTGAATGTACGGCATCATACTTACTATGGCCTTTATATATACTAGATAGACTTAATAAGACTTCAGCTAGTTCATCAGGCTTAGTGATTTTAGCAAAATAGCTATAAGCGTCTTTGGCATCATATACCTCTTGATAAAAGATGGTTAAGTCTCTTAATGCTTCGGATAGTAAGTTAAAGTTTGATTTTTTAGTTTTGCTAGCAATTTTCCTACTATATTTTACAACTTTCTCAAGTTGAATAATACCATCATCTGCTTGGTTTAAGTTGTATAAAGCCCAACCTGATTTATATAAGCCGTAAGGGTAAACCTTTGATTGTGGGTATTTTCTAATAGCTTTAAAATGTTGAAGGGCATGTTTAAATCTTTTTCCCATAAATGCAATCTCACCAATAGCTAGGTGGGCATCGGGTATAAGGTCAGAGTCTGGGTGATTTTTAATAATTCTCCAATATATTTTCTCTGAATTTTTATAGTCTGCTATTTCTTGTCTAGCAAAGGCATTATTAAATAAAACTAAATCTATTTGTTCATATTTTGGAAATTTCTTCATGATGTAATCGTAAATTTTTATTGAACGTTTAATATATTTTTTTGCCGAAGCATTCTTTACGATTTTAGGGAGTAGGGCTACAACTACGTTAGACTCACGATGTACTTCAAAAAACCTTTCTGCTTTTACTCGTCTCATATAAAGCTCTGTTAAGCGAAATAATAACCCAGCTTCAAGTGTTTTTCCTTTATGTTTTTTAATTAATGATTTTAATTGGTTTATAGCCTTGATTTCGGATTTTCTAATCAAATACTCAGCCTTTACTGATTTAATTTCGTTACCAGTCTCATCATTACTCTTCAACTGTAATTTTCTAATTACATCATCTTTTTTAGCATGAGCACTGCCAATAAATGGCGTTGCAAAGTTAGTAATAACTAAGGCAGCAGTGAGTAGTTTTGAAAATGATAAAGTTTGATTTAACATATTATTAACACTATCCTTTATTCATAAGTAATTGTTGCAAGTTTTAAATCTGTATATCCAGCCATGGATGAGGTATAAAATACCTTTTCTAAAATTCCGTAGTTAAGGCCTTTGTCAGCTTGTAATATAATTTGGCCATCAAATTTATGATCTTTATTTTCTTTTGAAATAGCCTCAGTCTTTTTAGCCTGTGCATCTAATGCTTCGAATAAAGGCTTAATGAATTTTGGGTCTGATAAGTCCATATCTTTTGCATCTACTTTACCATCTATTAAAATAACCACCTCTTTATCGCCAACTACTATTGAGCTTCTTGATATTGCAACCTTTAGAACCTCTGATGGCACTGCCACAGAGTATGAGTATGGCAATGTTATATTTTGACTCGGCGACACCTGCACTGGGCTTGTGTCAAAACTTTTTAATAGGAACACAATTAGAATTGTGAACATATCCACCATAGCGGTTAGCTGGAGAACAAAAGTACCCTTTTTATTATTAGCTATAAATTTATCAACAGCTCTTCTCATTTATCCCCCGATGAGACCTGAAAAACTAACTTCAGGAAACATAACTCTCGTGTTTATATTTTTTTGTGTTTCTTTATCGAACACTTGAAATGTATCTTCAGATTTTTTAGCCTCTCTTGCTGCATCAATGGCATTTACCACTTCTGAGTAAGGCACTGCCTGTGCCGGGTAGAGGTTTACAGTGTACTTATCAGGAAATTGTTTTTTCACATCATAAAGTGCACCATGTAAGGCTTCAAAGTCCCATTTGCCATCTGTTGGTGGAACTATCTTTGCTAAAACTTCTTTTTCATCTTCTTTAACAATAATTTTAAAATCATCTTTGTTCATTTGTAAGTCTATTGTTATAGTCTTACTTAGTTTTTGTTTATCTTGCTGAATAGCCTCTTGGACAGCTTGCGGAAGAACAGTACCTATAACACGTACTTTTACAAACGACGTTGCAAGTAGCATAATTGGAATGAGAGTCACCATAAGAGCTAGCATTGGAGCTAAGTCTAACTCAAAGGTGGCTTCTGTATCATTTTTGGTTAAAAGTCTCTTTCTTCTCATAAGTATCCTTTAAGATGCTTTTTCAGTTAAATTATCTAATTCATTTGGAGCTTTAGGAAAATTATGTTTTTTACTAAACTCGTGATATTGTCTATTTGTAATTAAATCGATTACTTTTGAAGACTGCTCAGCAATATTTTCCAATAGTGCATTTTGCTTAGTATGTAAGAATGAATAAATAATCATAACTGGTATTGCCACAGTCAGACCAAGTGCAGTCGTGTTCATCGCCATGGATATACCTTTGGCAAGTAACTCTGACTTTTGTGTTGGATCAGCGTCGGCAACAGCGGCGAAGGCCATGATCAGTCCCGTGATCGTACCAAGTAGTCCCATTAATGTAACCACATTGGCAATCATAGATAAATAGCCAAGGCGCTTCCCTAGTAAAGGAATGATTTCTGATAATGAAATATCTAAGCCTTGGTTAATACTATTTTCATCTCTGTCTGAACGTTCTAAAATTGACTTTGTTACATGAGCCAGTAAGGCTTTTTTGTTTGTTGAACAAAAGGTAATTGCATCATCAATTTTATCGTCAAGAATTAAGCTTTTTATTTGTAAATAAAACTGTTCTGACTTAATTGTATAGTCAAAATAGAGAGCTTTAGCTCTTTCAAAAATAAGTGCTAGTGAAACAACACCCATACAGCAGATTAAAAACTCCACTATACTGTTTTCCGTTACTAGTTGTAATATACTTTCCATGGTTTCCTCCAATTAAAAACCTTATGCGGCCTTTTGTTCCTCACTGCATAATTCTGTTAAAAATTCTTCAATATTTTTATTAATACTATTAAATTTAAAGCTGTAACAAAGAGGTGAGTCTTTAAACTCTTTGTTTTTATACCACTTACTAACAATCTCAGCCTTTACGTTAAAGGTTGGGATATTGTTTTGTGATTTAAAGTGAATGTTTACAACATCCCCTGGTAGTAATTCAAATTCACCGAATGAACTATTTATAGTCACACTTGTGCCGCCAGGGCTTAAGTCATTACCAATTCCTGTCCAATGCTTTTCATTGTCATGTATAAATACTTTTGAATCATATTTTATACGCTTATGTTTTCTTCTGAAAAATATATTTCCAAGTTCAGGTAAGTAAGTCGCTTTAACTTGATTTATATAATAAGACGAAAAAGCTTTTAAATCTGAAATTTTGTTCCAAGATTTAAAGTCTTTGTTCCATATGAGGTCATACTCAAATAAGCTAGAGCTATTTAGCATTTTAATAACATCTAAATATTTAAATGGCCCAAACTTTTTGTTTTTACGTAAAATAAACCACTCTTTTTCCATTAAATCTTTTGGAATTTTAATCTCAGTCTTAATTTTTGGATTCATTGCATTTAAGTTCTTAACGTCTTCATCAGAAACTTGAATACTGTTTTCTTGGCTTGGAATAACTTGAGGTGCATCAGCGCAGTAGTGTGACTTAATTAGAGGTAATTCAAACACTTGTAACCAAGTCGATTTTTGTTCAGAAAAAACAAAATCACTTATTAAAACAGTGTGCGCTTCTAAAAGCTCTATAACTTTTTCATCTGAAAATGGGCCGAGGACCTTTCCATTTTTATGGATATAGTTCATTTAAAAATCCCTTTGTTTTACTTGCTTAATCCTTTAAGCAATTCATATAACAATCGGTGTTTAGCCATATGGGCTTTAGCAATTTTAATTAAAATAACAAAATAATTCACAGTACTTACGTCTTGATACGTAATGTTTTGAATAGTGTTAAAATCTTTGTCAGGACTTACTTCTGGCGTTAAGAAGTTCGTCAAAAAAATAAAGATTATTTCCAACATTGATAGACGCTTTAAATTGGTGAATGCTGAAGTTTGTAGATTATATTTTTCATTCTTTAAGCCTTCGACCCCAAATAAAAGAAGAATTTAATTTTATTTGAGGTTGAAAATACGACTTAATAATTAGGTTAATTATTAGTAGTTACTAGATGTGTAATTAATAAGTCTTAAGTCAGATATATATTTTTTATTTATACCTAAGCGCCTGTACTAAAACGGGTGGACGTAGTTGATATTAAACTTTTGCATTTCTAATGTTCTTGGAGTTTCTTCTTCTTTGTTTGGTCTATAGAAGACGTCAGCAATATCTATATCAATATGAGGACTGTTATAACCTTGCGATGGTTTAAATTTGTAGCCGCCGCCTAAAGAGATTTCACGGTCTTTGAAGTCACCACCTAAATCAACACCAATAGGGGCATATCTTATAAATGCATGCCACCTTTTTGCGTCATATTTAATTCGTGTATGAAAGCCAATAAGTGAGGAAAAGCCATATTCCTCAGTGTTATTTGTCATTAAGTAATAGTAGCCACCTAGGCCAAGCTTAATAGGGGCATTTAGCCAATGCCGTGGAATGGTAAAGTTAAACATCTGATCTAAGTAGACAAAGGTTGATTTTCTATCGTTAGTTGAGGAAACAGGTGTGGACATTACGGCTGAGCCTTCTATATCCACATCTAAATATAGAGGTGCTGAAACACCAAGTCCAACATTTACACCATATTGAATTAAATCCTCATCTTCTGACTTAAAAAAGTCTTGAGTTAATGAGGTGTAGTTGAAGCCTGCAATAGCATCAATGGCAAAGTTTTTATCATATATGCTTGATTTATATTTAAGCTGAGTAGCACTAGTTGATGATAGCCATCTGCTTTCAGCGATATAAGGGTTTTTTTCATTCTTATTAAAAACAAAAAATTTCTTACCATTGCCGTTGCCAATACTCGCAGGTCCTCGATCTCTCGATAAGTTGTAAACAGCCAAAGAAAGAGGTTTAATTTTACGCTTAGCATACTTAGCAGGTATCCAGCCAGTGCCGGAAGCACTCTTGGCATCACTTTTTAGGTATGAAAATTTAACTTTATAAAATAATTCCCAAGTTTTTTTCTTAGCAAATGAACTATCCACTTCAAAAAATTTTGCATCTTTAAGTTGTACATTAGAATAAGTATCAATAAAGGCATTACATAATTGATAAATTTGTGAGCACTCTCTCCAGTCAGTATAGCCAGGCTTATTAAAGACGGGTACCGAAACTTGGTTTTGTGGCACAAGCACGTCAAGACTCACTTCCTCGTACGGGTTAAGTGTTTGCATAGATTTCCAGTGACTAAAGAAGTAAAAATATCTACTCCCGACAACACCGCTAGATTTAACTTTTCTCCAAAAACCTAAATTTTTCTTTTCAGCTTGTTGCTGTCTCATATAGTCATGCAAAGTAAATTTCACTTTTACCATATCACCTGGCTTAAGATTAGCTAGAACTACTCCCTTATTGTTTGGAAGGCTTCTTAGGTTGATTTTAGATTTTGCAAACTCACGAACCTCTAGAAAAGCTTCAAAATCTAAGTTGTTTTTCTTTTCAGTCTCTGTGTCACGCCTTGTAACTTTATGTTTGTTGGCATTAGGGACATGCCTTTTAGCCTGACCTTCATAATTTTTAAAGATATTATCTAATGAAGGGGAATCAATATGCGAATTTTGACCACTATTTTGAGCTAATGCTGAGTTAAATAACATCGCACTTGTACATACAATGATAAAGAAAGTAGTAATAAGAGTTTTCAAAATAGTTTTCATTTCCACAAAGCTCATCGGTATGACAGTGAAAACATTAATTCTTGCGAGAAAATTAAGACTTAGTTCTAGTAGTTTATGGACTAACGACTGACTTAAATCAGTACTTTAATATTGTATTAAAGCGCTACATTGGCTGAGAAACATTAACCACGTATTATATATAAGTTAATTATATTAAATCATCTTGGTGGGGTTATATGAAGTTTCTAAGTTTAAATCTAATAGTGGCTGTTTTGTTAATTGCGTTAATTTCTTGCACAAAAGAGAAAAAGCAAACATTAAACATTAAAACTTTTGGAAAGTTTAAATATATTGAGGCTGAGTCAGTAGACAAAAGTCTGTTGGCAGAATTTGAGGGCATTAAAATAACCAAAGATGAAGTCTTTAAAAAATCTAAAGTAATTCAAGAGTTAAACCAGCAAGAAAGTGCTTTGCACTCTGTATTAATTTATAGGATGGCCACAAATCATTTAAATAAACTTGTTGATGATAAAGAAGAAGTTAAAGATTCTTATGAATTACAAATTTATACTCCAGAGCCAAGAGAAGGTTTTAGAACTTTGGCAGCTAGAATTAAATTAAACTTAAATGAAAAAATTAAAGTCAATTTTGCTGAAGCGACTAATGAAATAGTTGAAGCTAAAGTGATTGGCACATTCGATAACCAAAGTTACACATTAGATAATATTGAAAAAAACCATATTAGATATATAGAAGTACTAACTCAAAAATTTGATGAATCACTGAGGCAGGTCAAAGGTATATTAACTAGAAAGCTACTATTTTCTGACGCAAAAGCTAAAAATTTATCAGTACAAGATTTAGTTAATAATCATATAATAAAGCAAGAAGTTAAGCTGACTGATAATGAAGTTGTAGAGTTTATGCGATCAAAAAGTATATCTGACAGTGAAATGACTGAACAGATGACTAATAGCTTTAAGAATATTCTTTTAGAACAAAAGAAAAATAAAATAATCGAAAACTATGTGAGAGATAATTTAGCACAAGGCAATGTGAAGATGTATAATAAGGCACCAAAAATTGAGTTTGATATAAAGCCTGATTGGTCGCCAATTTATGGAAGTGCCGAGGCCGGAAATTCAATTTACTTTTTCACAAACCCAAATTGCAGTGTTTGTGCCACAGTAAAAAATAATATTATGACGGCATTAAACTCAAATAAATATGATGTGAAGCTGCATACATTTTACTTTTTTCCAGACTGGGACCGTGAAGCAAAAATGTTTTCTGAATCAGCAATGTGTGTGTTTTCGCAAGATAAAGAAAAATTTTGGGATTATCATAATAAGCTAGTTGATTTTGAAGGTAAAGTAGCAGAAGCAAATTTATATCAGTTTGCGGATGAACTTAGCTTAGATGGGGATACGTTTAAATCTTGTGTTCTTGAAAGAAAAACGAAAGATATTGTTGATTACCACTTAAAGTATGCTGATTACTTGGGTGTGAACTCACAACCTACATTAATAATTAAAGGTAAAATTTACCCAGGTGTTGTGGGGGTAGAAAAGCTTGTTCAGGTTTTTAATAATGACATTGTGACTGTTAAAAAGCCAGGTCTTGTGGCCAGAATAATTAATTATTTTAAAAATTTATTTTCATAAAATTAGAAAATAATCTCAAATCAATCCAATAATTAAACTCACTGTAACTGGTCAGAAGTATTGATAATAATACTTTTGTCTTGGTTCAGTTTGTATAAAAATGAGCTGTAAAAATGAAATTCTAAAAATAAGACGTATGTCCTTGAGACATAGGTGTTGCATCCTGATCCAAAATTAAAGTAGAAGTCCAGTAAAGTGTTAATGTTTTTAACGATTTCGCCCGATATATCTCTGTAGACCAATAGGTATAACTTGTTAACTCAGGGAAGGATGAAAGTAATTAAGTTAAACACTTTTTTTAATTTTGCTTTTCAAATAAAGAATTTATTTTCTTTGTTTGTAGTTTCTATGCTTTTACTTGGCTGCCAAGCAGATGTAAAAGGACCTACTGCTACGGACCCAAGTGAAATTACAGAAATTCAATTCTCGTCTGACCCAACTGTTTTAGGGATTTCAACATCTTTTGACTTAGGGTATGTGCCTGTGGGTGCAAATACATCAAAACTAATTTACGTTATGAATACTGGAACTCGTGATATCAGCAATATTGTTGATAGTATGCCTATCACTCACTTTACATATACTGGTACCGGAGTATTCCCAGGAGCGAGTGGAACTTGTAATTCCACACTGATTGAAGGTGCTCAGTGTATTTTAGACTTAACATACGCACCAACAGTGATTGGTACAGACACAGATATTTTTACTATGGCTTATATTGATGACACGGGCGTGCCTGGAGTTTCAACCTTCGACATCATTGGACATGGTGATACTCGTCCAGTGCTTGCTCTAACTCCTGCAGGGCCACAGAGCTTTGGTAACGTAACTATTGGTACATTTAGTGATATCACGTTTAACTTAGCTAACTCAGGTGGTTCTCCAGCTCTTAATGTTAATGAAACTACTCTGGGTGGAATTTTTAACTTTAAAGGTGGTAGTTTTCCAGGTGTCGGTGGTACTTGCTTTACGTCAATACCAAGGTTCTCAAGCTGCGATATTGTTGTGAGCTTTACTCCTGCTTCTAATATGCCTTTTAGCGGGACAATGACTATTAATTATTTTGATTGGTTTGGAAGTGTACCACTTACATCAAGTCTTTCAGGTACAGGTTTAAGTCCTGCAGTGTTGACGATGTCTCCAATAGCGGACCCTTTTCCATTTGGTTCTATTGTAGTTGGTTCAAACACTGAACAAACTTTTATAATTACAAATGGTGGTCAATCTGATGCAAGCTCAATAAGCAGTGTCTTTAGCGACCCTAATTATAAGTATAAGTCTACAGGTGTTTACCCAGGTGCAGGCGGCAACTGTGCCGATCCAATTCCAGCCGGCACAAGTTGTGATATAGTTGTGTTGTTTGAGCCAACAACATTTGGTCCAAGGAACTCTGAATTAGAAATTACATTTAATAATGGTGCAGCCTTACAGTTATTTGAAAAAGGCTTTACTGGTACTGGTATATCTCCTGGATTATTATCCATTAGTGACCCAGACCCGTTTGATTTTGGCCGAGTAACTACAACCGCAACAGTTGAACATACTTTTGTAATTACAAACACTGGTGGAACTGGTGTGAGTGCTATGTTGGAAGGCCCACTTACATCAGATTTTGATTATAAAGGTGGTGGTTACCCAGGTTTACCTGGTGGTGATTGTGGTGCGCTTTTAGCTTCAGGTGCCAGCTGTAATATGGTTGTTACATTCAACCCAACTACATTAGGTGGAAAAACAACGAACTTTAGCTTGAGTTATAATAATGGTTTAGTTGGTGGAAATACAATAACTAAAACAATTGTTGGCTTAGCCTCAACTCCAGCTAGTTTGTCTATCTCAGAATTAGACCCATATAGTTTTGGAGACGTCGCTAATGGTCAAAGTGCAAACAAAATATTTATTGTAACTAATAATGGTGGTTCTGCTGCTAATATTATGGCTTTAGTTCCATTAGGAACTGCATTTTCAGTGGGAACGGGTGGTACATGTACCGCTAGTTTGGAGCCTGGTTTAACTTGTTTGTTAGATATCGTATTTGCTCCCACAGCGATAACTAGTTATTCAGATACTTTAACTTTAAATTATAATGATGGTTTAGCTCCTCAAGCTGCAATCAGAAACATAACTGGTAATGGTGTTGCCCCGGCTTTTTTGACAATAAACTTAGCTGACCCATTTGATTATAAAAATGCAAGTGTTGGCTCCGTTGTAAAACAAGTTTTTGTTGTGAGTAACACAGGCTCCGTAACTGCCAGCTTAGTTTCGCCAAGAGCTATTGCCAATTCATTTGAATATGAGGGTACATCTTACCCTGGAACTACTGGCACTTGTGGTACTTATGTTTTACCAGGGACCAGCTGTAATATAGTTGTTGAATTTTCACCGATAGCTCAGGTCGCAAGCTCTGAAACATTAACTCTAGATTACAACAACGGAGTGACCGGCACTCAAGTTGATAAAGGCATACAAGGAACTGGTGTTGCACCCGCCACCCTAACACTTACTGAGGGAATAGCTTTTGATTATAGTTCCCACCCAGTTGGCTTCAACGCCGTTCATACATTTACTGTAAATAATACCGGTGCTTTTGATGCAACTAACGTGGGTATATCTGGTTTAGCTAATCCATTCACATTTGTTGGTGGTGTGTATCCGGGTGGTGCTGGAACATGTACGAATACAGTCCTAGCAAGTACAAGCTGTACAGTTGAAATTGTTTACATTCCGTTTCAGGTTGGTTTTGATAACTTAGCAATTAATTTAAATTACTTTAATGGAACTTCTAACCAGTCCTCGCCACTTACATTAGATGGTGAGGGTGTTTCTCCAGCTAATTTAGATTTTCTAGAGCAGCCTACTTATGACTATGGAGTGAGGCCACTTGGCTCTACAAATGAATTTACATTTACTCTTTCGAACTCAGGCTCTCAGGCCACAGGAATATCAGCCAATGCACTATCTTCATCATTTAGCTATCAAGGTGTTGGTGGCTTCCCAGGAGATGATGGAGATTGTACGGCAGTTCTAGCTGGTAACTCCAGTTGTTCGGTTGTAATTGTTTATACACCAACGGTTTTAGGCTCCGAAAGTGATATTATTACTGTTAATTATGTTGATGGGGTGGGGCCGCAAACCACTTCGGTCAACTTACGTGGTACCGCGGTTAATACAGCGCAAATTGATATTAGTGAAGTTGATACATATGATTTTGGCAATATGGCCTTAAACGGTATAATACATCATACATTTACTTTAACTAATAGTGGTGGTTTTCAAGCATTAGGTATAACGGAAGTTTCATTGGGAGCTGATTTTAGGTTTTTAGGTGGAAGCTTCCCTGGTGAAAATGGAAACTGCACAGCAAGTTTAGGCGCTAGTAATACCTGTAATATGGTGGTTGAATTTAACCCGCAAAGCTTAGGCTTAATTAATGGCAATATTCAAATTGATTATAATAATGGTACGGCTGCAGTTAGTTCTGTAAGGTTAATTTCCGGTACAGGAGTGAATCCAGCAGATCTTACCATATTAGGAGCTTCGCCAGTTAATTTTGGTGCTGTACCTGTTGGTGGAAGTGTTGATTTAGTATTAACAGTTAGTAATACAGGAAATTTTGATTCAACAGCAATGGGTGGAACAGGTTTAACATTACCTTTTCAATTTGCAGGTGGTAGTTATCCTGGCACAGGTGGAACCTGTGCCGTTGTGTTACCACTTAGTACGACCTGTGACATTGTAGTGAACTATTCACCAACTGTGGTCGGGGCGAATACAGATCAAATTGAACTAACTTATTTTGATGGTGCAGTTACGCAAACGGCTCTTAAAGATGTAGCTGGTTCGGCACAAACTCCGGCGGAGCTAGTAATTAGTGATGATCCCTTTTATGACTTTGGCAGAATGGCCACTGGAGCCACAAATATACATACTTTTGTAATTACAAATAATGGTCAAACAACAGCTACTACAATGGCAGCACCATTACTTGCAGCTCCATTTAGTTTTGAAGGTAGTGGAGCATTCCCAGGAACTACGGGGACTTGTAATACAGGAACATTATTGCCTGCTGCAACTTGTAACTTTAAAGTTGAAGTGAGTTCATTAGTTACAGGTATTTCATCACAAGATATTATTGTGAATTATAATGATGGGCTCAACCCGGTTAGCACTAACCGTTTGGCACAAGTAATTATTACTACTCCTGGTCTTTTAAGTTTTGCCGAAGGTGCTAGTTATGACTTTGGCACCATCGCTGAAAATGCCGTCAAAGAAAGAACTTTAACCATTTCAAATAGTGGTGGTATAGATGTTACGGGGATGACGGATCTTCCACTAGCAGCTCCATTTAATTATAAAACTAACGCTTACCCTGGTGGTATTGGTGCAACTTGTGGAGCTATACTATCTTCTGGTGACTCTTGTACTATTATTGTTGAATATACACCATCAGCTACAGCAGTGGATAACTCAGTATTAACTATTAATTATGATGACGGTGCTTCTCCGCAAGCAGTGGCCATTAGTTTAGATGGAACAGCTGTTACAAAGGCCACACTAGAAATTAGTGGAGGCGCCTTATTTGACTTCGGAAATGTATCTATCGGTGGCGGTAAAAATGACTTTACTTTCACTGTAACAAACACTGGCGGTGTAGCAGCTACTTTAGTTACTGGACTGGCTTTTGCTGATGAGTACACATTTAAAGGTGGTACTTACCCAGGAGTAGGTGGAACTTGTGGGTCTGTTTTATCATCTTTAGCTGTTTGTAATGTAGTTGTAGAGTTTGAACCAACAACTACTGGTGCTCACCCAGATAATATTACAATCTCTTATGATGACGGTGTTGGAGTAGTAAGCAGTTTACAGCCAATTACAGGTGCAGGGCAAAACCCAGCATTATTATCTATTTCTGGAACTGATTCAGAAAGGATAGGCAGCACTGCCGTTGGGGCCAGCGTAAGTTTAACATTTACCATCACTAATAATGGTGATGTTGATGCGACCTCAATAGTTGGTGGTGGTTTATTACCTCCTTTTACATTTGAAGGTGGTAGCTTCCCGGGAACAACGGGAGATTGTATAGGCCCTTTAGCTGGTGGTGGAACAACATGTGAAATAGTTGTTGAGTTTTCGCCTATAGTTCTTGGCGTTGCTACAGATACTATTGAAATTAACTACTATGATGGTGTAGCATCAAGACAAATTTTAAGGCAGATTGATGGTGAGGGGTTAGTACCTGCCATTATTGCTATATCTGATGCCGAGCCATTTAACTTTGGTGTGTTACCACAGGGCTCAGAAAATACTAAAACATTTACCTTAACAAATAATGGTCAGGTCAATGCAACTATGGTTGCTGGCGCTGGTTTAGTTTTACCTTTCGAATTTAAAGACACTGGTTTATTTCCAGGAGCTGGGACTGGATTATGTACAGCTGTATTAGCTCCAGCCACAAGTTGTAACTTCGTGATTGATTATGAGCCTGCTGCTTTAGGTTTAGACTCAGATATTATTGATATTACATATAACGATGGGGTTGTTGCTCAAGCCACGAGTAGAACTATTATTGGTAGTTCTGTGTTGCCAGCAACGTTAGTAATTTCAGATACAAATCCTTATGACTATTTAAGTGTAACTGTAAACTCATCAGTACTTAAAACTTTTAAAATAACAAATACAGGTAGCTTTTTAGCTGGCTCTATTGTTGATGCTCCACTGCCATTGCCGTTTAGGTATGCTGGTGGGCCAGGGACATACCCTGGAGCTGGCGGTGACTGTGCGGGTTCGTTAGCGCCAACAGCAAGCTGTGAAATTGTTGTTGAGTTTGCACCAACATCAGCTGTAGCTAATTCTGAAATATTAACACTGAATTACAATGATGGGGTAATCCCACAAGCATTAACTAAAACTTTAGACGGTCAAGGGATCGGTCCAGCAATTATTGGGATCTCTGGAACAGACCCTCACGATTTTTTATTAGTATCACGTGGAAATAATTCGTTTAATACATTTACTTTGACCAATTCAGGTGGCTCAACTGCCACAAGTTTAAATGGCTCTGGTTTAACAAGTCCTTATAGTTTTAGAGGGGGAGCTTTCCCTGGTGTTGGTGGTACATGTTCTTCAACATTACTTGCTTCTGCAACTTGTGATGTTGTTGTGGAGTTTGCTCCATTAACTACTGGTACATTTACTCAAACCATGACTATCTCTTATTATGACGGTGCCGCTCCACAATCTATAACAAACGATGTTACAGGGCAGGGAATTGTGCCTGCTATATTAGATATATCTGAAGATCCAAGTTATGACTTTGGCTCTGTTGCCATCGGTGCCACTGAAATACATACATTTATAGTCACAAATAATGGAAGTTTCACTGCCACTGGTATGGTAGGTGCTGGTTTGGCTCCACCTTATGATTACTTAGGTGGTACTTTTCCAGGAACAGGCGGAACTTGTATTGCTCCTTGGACATTAGCTCCAGCAGCAACATGTGAAGTTGTTGTGTCATTTACTCCTGGAGCTACAGGCACAAGTGTTGATGATATTGAAATTAGTTATAATGATGGTATTGACCCTCAGCTAAGTACACGTGAAGTTGTGGGTGTTGGCAGTGCCCCTGCCCAATTGGATATAAGTGACGCTGATCCATTTGATTATGGAACTATTGCTAATGGAGATACTGTTAAACAGACATTTACTGTAACTAACAATGGTGGTTATATTGCTGACTCTATAGTTGGTCCAGCCCTAGGCTCGGAATTTAACTATCTCGGTGTTGCTGGGGCCTATCCTGGTGATGGTGGAACATGTGATAGTGATTTAATTATTGGCGAAGACTGCATAATTGTCGTTGAATACAGTCCATCAGTTACTGGTACGCACTCAACCGTTCTTACTTTAAATTATAATGATGGCTCTGGACCAAATAATAGTACAAAAACTATTGATGGTGTGTCAGTTACACCAGCTATTTTAGGTATGAACTTAACTGACCCTTATGATTTTGGAATCGTTGCTGTGGGTGGAGTAGGTGAAGCCACTATTACAATAACCAATACAGGCAACTTTATGGCTACAGGTGTTGGTGCTACTTTAAATGCTCCTTACGGGTTTAAAGATGGAGCCTTTCCTGGAACCGGTGGAGATTGTACATCGACATTACCACCTTCAGGCCCTGGAGATAATTGTACAATCGTAATTACATTTAGCCCAACTTCAGTGATTGCATTAAACCCTGAGACTTTAACAATAAATTACAATGATGGTGCTGCTCCACAAACTGATACTAAAGTATTAGCCGGTGAATCAAGAGCTGCTGCTGTGATTGATATAACTGGTACAGGAAACCCTGAAGACTTTGGCACAATTGCAGCAAATGCAACAGATTCAAGGCTTATTACTTTAACAAATAATGGTGGAGTAAATGCGACATTAGTTAATGGCGCAGCTATTCCAGTACCGTTTGAATACACCGGTGGTGGTGCGTTCCCAGGTGGCGGAACATGTACTGCCGCAATGACTTTAGCGCCAGCTGCGAGTTGTACAGCTTTTGTGAGTTACTCACCAACAAGTAATGGTGTTAACTCAGAAGACTTTACAGTTAACTATGATAATGGCGTTGGTACCGTAACTTCAGATTTAGGTTTAACAGGTATAGCGACAGACCCAGGTCAACTTACTATTAGTGAGCTTGAGCCATACACTTATGGCATACGTGCCGTTGGTAGTACCACACCACATATATTCACAATTACAAACACAGGTGGTGTCGATGTAACAGTGACAGCTGAAAACATAACAGCTCCGTTTGAGTTCGCAGGTGGTGTATACTCAGGTGGTGGAACTTGTACAGCCGGAATGACATTTACTCCAAGCCAAGCTTGTACAGTAATTATCGATTACAAACCAATATCTAATGTGGCCAGCGCTGAAGACTTTAGCTTAGATTACAATGATGGAGTGGGCCCACAAACAGTGACTCGTGGTTTAACGGGTACAGGTGCAAGTGCAGCTGTATTAACAATATCTGAAGCCGATACATTTGGCTTTGGTGATGTGGCTGTAAACGGTACAGGTGATCATACATTTATAGTTTCAAATACAGGTGATTTTAGTGCGACAAGTTTAGCAGGTGTTGCTTTTACTAATGAATTTCAATTTAAAAGTACAAACGCATACCCAGGTTTTGGTGGTACATGTGGTGCTAGTTTAAGCCCAGGTGCTAACTGTAAAATCGTGGTTGAGTTTATTCCAACCAGTGTGGGTAACCAAGCTGATACAATTACAATTAATTTTGATGATGGAACAGGAACAGTTGGACCAGTATCAAGACTTATTGATGGTGAAGGTCGCGCAGCAGCTTTGTTAACTTCTGCTCCAACCAGCCATGACTTTTTAAATGTAGCTTTAGGTGGAAACGGCGAGCAAACATTTACTATTACTAACGGTGGCTTTGTTGATGCTGAAGGTGTTAGTGGTGGTGGTTTAGAAGCACCTTACACATTTAAAGGCGGTAGTTATCCAGGAACTGGTGGTGATTGTACAGCTACAGTTGTTAACGGGACTCCTTGTACAATTGTTGCCGTTTTTGCGCCAACGTCAAAAGGTATTCAAACAGATGATATAGAATTAGATTATGACAATGGTGTGACTGGTGTTCAAACAACAATTGCTTTAACCGGTGATGGTAGAGATCCTGCACAACTATCAATTAGTGATTTAGACCCATACAACTACGGTGTAGTTGTTAACGGAAACACAGTTATAAAAACATTTATAGTTACAAATAATGGTGAAGTGAACGCCACTAATTTAGGTTCACTGGCATTAACTGGTGATTACAGTTTTGTGAGTGGAACCTTCCCAGGTTCAGTGGGCGGAAGTGCTTGTCCTTTGGCTGGTGTATTAGCTCCGGCTGCGACTTGTGAAATAGAAGTTCAGTTTGTTCCGGTGGCAGCGGGATTTCAAACCACTGATCTACAGTTAACTTATGACAACGGTGTAAGTCTAGGTGTAATTGAGGATAAAAAATTAAACGGAACAGGTATCACGCCGGCACTATTAACTGTGTCAGAAACAGGAACTTATAATTTTGGCTCTGTTGCTGACGGTGGTTTTATTGAACATACTTTTTATATTACAAATTCAGGTTCAGCTACAGCCACAGCTATTGATGAAGTTGGTTTAACTGGAAACTTTGAAAACGTAGGAGCAGCTTTTCCTGGTGGCGGAACTTGTGGAACAACTTTAGCCACAGGTTTAAGTTGTTCATTTATTACCAGGTTTACTCCTGGAACTACAGGTCTTTTAAGTGACCAAATAGATATTACTTATAATGATGGAACAGGTGTAACCAGTGCCTTTAGAAATGTGGAAGGTACCGGGATAACTCCTGCGAGCTTATCAATGAATTTAACAGATCCTTATGATTTTGGTATCGTTGCTGTGGGTGGAGTAGGTGAAGCCACTATACGTATCACAAATAGTGGTGACTCAATGGCTTTAAGTGTGGGTTCTACATTAGCTTCCCCTTACGGTTTCAAAAATGGTTCTTACCCAGGAACTGGTGGTGATTGTGGATTTAGTTTAGCTGGTAGTGGTGGGTTTTGTGATATAGTAATTACGTTTAGCCCAACTTCAGTGATTGCATTAAACCCAGAAACCTTAACAATAAATTATAATGATGGTGCTTCTCCACAAACTGATACTAAAGTATTAGCCGGTGAATCAAGAGCTGCTGCTGTGATTGATATCACTGGTACAGGAAACCCTGAAGACTTTGGCACGATTGCAGCTAATGGAACTCTATCAAGAGTATTAACATTAACAAATAATGGTAGCGTTGATGCCACATTAGTTAATGGTGTGGCTATTCCCGCGCCATTTGAATACACCGGTGGTGGTGCGTTCCCAGGTGGCGGAACATGTACTGCCGCAATGACTTTAGCGCCAGCTGCGAGTTGTACAGCTTTTGTGAGTTACTCACCAACAAGTAATGGTGTTAACTCAG
>Ga0209187_1001387_pt1 | contig 28544 bp, 14 predicted proteins | sample BantaG_FD_187430 | JGI IMG/M metagenome (GOLD analysis project Ga0209187, IMG submission 187430) | Marine algal microbial communities from Bantry Bay, Ireland - BantryBay_4 metaG (SPAdes) (version 2) | ecosystem: Host-associated > Algae > Red algae > Unclassified | place: Bantry Bay, Ireland...
AACGCATGAAGGCACTGCAACCGGCTTGGTAGATCAGATAGAAGGACATGAAGGCACCGCTTCAGGTTTGATTGGTCAGATCGAAACGCATGAAGGCACTGCAACAGGTTTGGTAGATCAGATAGAAGGACATGAAGGAACCGCTTCAGGTTTGATTGGTCAGATCGAAACGCATGAAGGCACTGCAACCGGCTTGGTAGATCAGATAGAAGGACATGAAGGCACCGCTTCAGGTTTGATTGGTCAGATCGAAACACATGAAGGGACTGCAACCGGTTTGGTAGATCAGATAGAAGGACATGAAGGAACTGCAACCGGTTTGATTGGTCAGATCGAAACGCATGAAGGAACTGCAACCGGCTTGGTAGATCAGATAGAAGGACATGAAGGAACTGCAACCGGTTTGATTGGTCAGATCGAAACACATGAAGGGACTGCAACCGGTTTGGTAGATCAGATAGAAGGCCATGAAGGCACCGCAACCGGTTTGGTAGGTCAGATAGAAGGTCATGAAGGCACCGCTTCAGGTCTTGTAGGTCAGATCGAAACGCATGAAGGCACTGCAACCGGTTTGGTAGATCAGATCGAAACACATGAAGGTACAGCAACTGGCTTAGTAGATCAGATCGAAGGTTACGAAGGTGTTGCCTCTGGATTGGTAGGCGAGATAGAAAGTCATGAAAGTGCGGCGACTCAATTAGTAGAAGCCATCAATCAAGATAAATCTACAAGTTTAGAATTGATTCAAAGTATAGACGAATCTCGTGGGGAAATCGAAAGTGCTCTAACTAGTGTAGAAAGTGCTCTTGAAGAAACCAAGTCCTTTACTGAAACAGCAGAAGAAGAAATTAAAGATGCGCTCAAGCTTGGTTTAGAAGATCAGGATGCTATTGCAAAAGCAAAAGATGACAGTGAAGGATTAAGAGATGATATTGAGGGTCTTAAAGGAGAGGTTGATGGCTTCCATAATATTGCAGAGCAAGGTGCTTCAGATGCTGCCCAATATGCAGCAGATGCATCTACTTCAGCTGAGCATGCAGGTAATTCAGAGTCTGATGCAAGTCGATTCGCAAATAACGCTGATATCTATGAAGATTCAGCCAGAAGGTCGGCGAATGAGGCAGCTATGATGGTGAATAGTATTGGTGGATAATATTTAATGTATCCAAATATAATGGAGTGCTGAAAACTTTCAGCACTCCTATTTTAAAACAACTTAAATACTAATAATGAATTATCCATCTTTAGCACCAGGCCAATTTGTGCCACCGCCAGCCGCTGTATCAGAACAAGGCGAGTCAGCCGTGAATGAAAAGGAGGCTAAAAAAAAGAAAAAGATTAAAGCCAGAAAAACTCAAAAGTGGCTTGTCTTGAGTGTTATATTTTTATTGGCTGCCGCCACTTTTTTTTATGGGAAATGGAGCGAATATCAAGGTTTGTATACTAAAGCACTACCCCAGGTCATTATGCTTGAAAAATATCAGGGAAAGTTTAAAAACTATCCCTTTAAAATTACCAATCCAAGAAAAGGAGACCAAGGAACCATGTCTTACCGTTTATTGTATTTCGAGGCATTTGTAATTGTAGAAAAAGATAATGAACTCAGTGTTGAAATTTACGAAGTTTCACCCGAAAAATTACTCAAGCCCGGACAGAGTTATGAATGGAAAGAAGTGAAAGAAGGGAAAAGTCAGGTTCCGGGGGAGGCTTACTCTTGTACTGCTTTGTTTATGAATTCAGAAGGTATACTAACCATGCATACTATTAAATTTGAAGAACTTATAGAGAATGAATTTGTTCCGGTTTTTGAAAAATTTAGTTCGGATATTGAAAAGCTTATAGACAATGAATAAAATATTAATAGCTGCTGTTGCTACATTACTTGTTTTTTGCCAAAACGTAAATGCTCAAGAAGGCAATGCCCAGCTTGATTTCAACTTAGAATTTGATAAGTGGAAGGTAAAGGCACATGAAGCAGCTAAAGAAGCTCCAACAAAAAGAGACAGGGGTCAAACCAAATCAAACTTTGCTCATTTCTTTTTTATAAGCGATATGGATGGATCTATTTGGATTGACAATAAAGAACACAAGCTGGAAGTCGATAAGCCAAGCCAAAAGATAGCTGTTGCTGAGTTGTTCACTTACTACTTTGTCACAAGCGATAAACAGTTTGAAACAGAAGATAAAACAAAAAAAATACGACCACACAATAAAGGAATAACAGACACTTTGCATCTTCTTCCAAAAACTAAATTTAGAGCCTTTATTCGGCAAGAGAAAGAGAAACGTGCTTCACAGCAAATTTTTCAAAACATAACAAATCAATTAATAGAAATCGGTTCAGGTGTGAGCATGTCAAGTCATGAAGTTACCCTTGAGCAGTATGCTCAATTCATAAAAGAAACAGGCGCTTCAATAGATAAAAATACGGATGATGCTAGCCGTGTTATTAAATACATAGTGAGTGTAAAAGGAATTAGGGCTATGGAGGAGGATGTTGATTGGAGATGTGATCCATATGGAAAAAGGATCAATCTTGATAATAAGGAGCTACTTGACTATCCCGTCATTAATGTAAGTTGGTATGAAGCCAAAGCATTTTGTGAATGGCTGTCGGGTAAAGATCCTTTGTATAAGTATCGACTACCTTCTGCGAAAGAGTGGGAGTCAGTGGCAAAACTGCTTCCGAATGTTCCGTTAAGTGAGCAAGCTAATTTTGCAGACATAAGTTTGCAAGAACTATTGATTAATAAAAAAGTGACTAAAGGTGTGAATGATAATTTTCCTTTAACAAATCCGGTAGGAGCCTTAAAGTCGAATGCAAAAGGTTTTTACGATATGCATGGCAATGTAGCGGAATGGATGGAAGATGATTTAGATGAATTCCAAAAAAATCGAAAAATAATTAAAGGAGGGTCTTATTTTATCATAGCTCAGCCCGGTTTGATTCAGGATAGAAAAAAAGGCTTCCTTGCTGGGGCAAGACATAGTGCTATTGGATTTAGAATTTGCAGAGAACAGAAAGATGGATTATAAATGAAGTTATTAAAGAGGGCGCGAAGCGCTTTTAATAAAGAAATTTAATGGTATATTTGATGAAGCCATTAAATGACTTTTTTGCATGACTAAATTGCCATCTTTTTTCTTGATTTTTCTCGTTTCTTTTTTCCTGCTAGGAGCCATTCCTGAATTGGATGCTCAACAGTTACCCTTATTTACTCAATATCGGGAGTATCATTCTATTCTCAATCCGGCAACCATAAATAGCGATTATTTTACACATGAATACAACGTTTCTTTTGGTGCTTCTTATCGGGTGCAGTGGGATGCTCAATCCTTCACACCACGGACTCAGGTAGCCAGATTTGAGTACCTTTTTACAGAAGGAAAACAAGCAGGTCTGATACTGGGAGGCCATGTTATTAATGATCAGGTAGGGCCGATGGGGACTACGGGGGCTTCCGTAAGAACGGGCGTTCTTTTGTCAGATGACCCTGATTGGTGGGGGCTGGTTGGTTCTTTAAGTGTTGGATTAACTCAGTTTCGAATTAATAAAAATAAAATAGAAAGTTATGACCCTCTTCTTAATCAATGTGATTGTCAATCCATCAGGCCAGATCTAGGAATTGGACTATTTGCTTATAAGCGATTTTCAAGAGGATTCTTTGATCAGGATGTTATTTATGGAGGGCTTTCCATACCACAGGTACTTGCATTTGATCCGGTTTTTATAACAGAAGAATCTGAGACTACCTTTTCCAGAGTAGCGCATTATTATGGTTTGGCAGGACTGTATAAACAGTTAGCAGATTATAAATTTTTTGAAACTTCTCTCTGGGTGAAATATGTGCCCAATGCACCAGTCAATGTCGATGTCAATGTTCGGTATGCTCCTGTCGAATATTTTTGGATTGGAATAGGATATGCTAGCAGCAAAACATTCCACTTTGAACTGGGCTTTCTTTTAGGCGAAAATATAGGATGGGATAACACCATGCGTTTAGGTTATGGAATAGATAGAGGGATAAATGCCTATGGCCCTATTTTCGGTCTGTCTCATGAAGTCAACATCAGTTATGCGCTGGAATAAGCCTACCTTAAAATTGTAATCTCTTTCCTGATTTGCTCACCCGAGCCAATATCTAAATCCAATAAAATATAATAAACTCCACTAGGTAAAAGACCTCCATTCTGATTCTGACCATACCAACTGTTGTTGGTATATGGGCTCACTTGATACACAGGGTCGCCCCATCTGTTGATCACCATCAATTTATTCTTTGGGTACTGCAATGGATCTTCCAGACAATTGATCCATAATACATCATTGAATCCATCATTGTTGGGAGTGAGAATATCTGGAGCGTAGCAATCTTTAGAATCTACTTCAATCCAAACCAAAGCCGTGTCGCATGTGTTAGGACAAGCATCACTGCATACTTCATATTCGAATAATTGATTGTTAGGTCCTCCATCGTATATAAAACTACCGTCGCCAATATAATTAATCTGGCCATTCATCCCATCATCATTTATAGTGAAAATCCATTCATTATCATCGGATAATTCATCATTTATTTTTAAGTCTCCTGTCAACGGAAGGTCCTCAAGCTGAACGTAAAAAGTATCATTAACCAAAATTGGAAACTCCTCTACGGTCAAACTCAAAAGAACCAAACTATCGCAACCATTAAACGCCATCTCTTCGCAGATGACCTCGTAATTTCCTGAGTTGTCGAATAACATTCCGCAAACTTCAACACTTTCCCCCATACAGATCACCGCACTTTCAAAATTTGGTTCGGACTCTTGTAGAATAACACTCACATTATCGATGGCCATATATTCACAAAAACCATCATCAAGTGAAACTGTCAATTGATATTGCCCTGGTACACTAATCAAAGGGTTTAATTCAGTAGATGTAAAGTTATCCGGTCCTGTCCAGATATAGGAAGTATTTCCTCCTATGTCAGATCCGGATCCGTCAAGTTGAACCTCTACTCCTTCACATCCTAATATTGGAGGAGATCCTGCATTTGCTATTGGAGCCTCAGGATTTGGAACGTACAATGAAAAAAGTACGTTTGGACAAAATGCTGCGTTAGGCGCTAAAATGTCGCAATTTTGATTTTCACCATAATAAGTGACTTCAATTCTGGAAACAGCAAAATCTACAAATCGAAGTGTAAAATAACTGCGATCTCCTGTGGTGTCACCAGTGTAAGCAGCAACGTAAATGGTGCTGTCGTTCAAAAAAATAACATTATCCTCACTTAATGGATTTGGATCAAATAAACTACCCTGAATAATGTTGAAGTCATTAACGCCTAGCGGTAGACCATCTATGCCATAAGCTTGAATCTTGCAAGAATCCTTTTCGTCAATATCCCATATTGTAAAGTCAAAATTATCTGGATTTCCAGCAGATAAATCAAAAGCAAGTTTCGAAGTGTTGCCCGTTTTATTTCTTAAAAGCAAAGCTGGGATATCACTAAAACTATTATCTACTAACGACAAATACGAAGCGGTATAATCATTTGATGGACCCGCTATATAGTTATTGGCTCTACTGCCTGATAAGAAAATAGTATCATCCATAGGATAGCACTCTATATTAAACATGTCGTTCCCAGGTAATACTAAATTTGATATAGCGATGTCTGTATTTGTTAAAAAAGTAGATATGGAATCGTTCATCAAATGAGCGTAATGGGGGAGGGTGGTATATGTTTGAATGATACTATCGCACTCTAGATAGTTAGTTTCAATAGTTATGACAAATCCAGTGTCAATTGGGTTACAAGAAGTGAGGTTGATGAATTCTTCACTAGAAGGCAAAAGGGTTGTGTGCTGAAAGATGGTGGAATCGCATCCCAGGTAATTAGTTTCAGTAGTTACGATTAATCCTGTGTCAATTGGGTTGCAAGAAGTCAAGTCGGGGAGGAAAGTAGAATCACTGTCGAGCAAGGCAGTATATTGAAAGATAGTAGAATCGCAATCAAACTGATTTGGCAAAATATTAACGACAAGTCCCGTATCGATCGGGTTGCAAGAAGTCAAGTCAGGCAGGAAAGTAGAATCCGGCATACTAAAAAAGACATCAACAGTGTCTGTGGCAATATAGCAGCAAACCCCATCATCACGATTCGCTGTTAATATGTATTCGCCTGGTTCGCTGACGGATGGACTGATGTCAGTAGAACTAAAGTTAGGTCCTGTCCAGGAGTAACTAATGTTTGATCCGGGGTCAGGATCAGTTACATTGAGTGTTGCAGTATCATCACAAGAAATGATTACCTCAGGTCCAGCGTCTGCATTAGGTAATTCAATATCTCTGACATAGATAGAAAAGAACAAATTTGGACAAACGGCATTGATTTCATTAAGAATGCAGCTGTCTTGACTAATATTGCTAACTCCATAATAGGTGATGCTAATTCTTGAGATAGGGGTGTTGTTAAAACGTAAAACAAAATAATTTCGATACCCATCCTGATCCCCTGGAGCTGCATGAACCAGATCATTTAAAGGATCCCAGATGGCTAGTGGAGCCGTCGCGTCAAAAAGACCTCCTTGTGATCCGGCAGAAACAAACGGATCAACATCAAGTGAGTCATTTGCTGCATTGTAAACTTCAATCTTACAAGAATCTCTTCTGTCAAGATCCCAGATAGCGAAATCAAAATTGGCAGGGTTTCCAGCAGAAAGATCAAACGATATTTCACTAGTTTCACCTGGGCGACTTCTCAATAAGATTGCCGGAATATCACTGGAGTCATTGTTGACCAAATTAAGATAGTCCTGAGTATAGTTATTGGTTACTTGTCCCATGAAATTATTCGCTCTGCCTCCTTGCAAAAGTAAAGTATCATTCGGCAAATAATCTATAGCAAAGTTTTCATGATCTGGCATGACCAGGTTGCTGATTGTTCCACCTGTGAGTGTATCAAAAGGATCAAAGGCTGAAAACCTTAGATCTGCATAACAACCATCGGTTGAAAAGGAAATTACATTGATGTCAAAGGTATGACTCATTAATGTTAAGCCGGGAGCTCCCGGATTGGTAACCTCTACATGCCACTCGCCATTACTGGCGTCAGTAATATTTGTAAATGTTTTAGTATTGCTTTCGGTGCTATCCACAAGTATCCCATTTTGATACCAATAGTAAGTACTGGTACTAATTGCCGCATCAATTTCTAAATCAATGGAGACGTTTTGACAGTCATAAAATGTAAATAGAGTGTCTTTGAAGAACTCTTTTTGGGGTGCATACCTAGTAGAATCACCATTGAAGGCAAGCATGTTGGGAAGTATGTTGTCAAATATAAATAGATTGTTTGAAATGGATAGATTGCTCCAGCTTAAGTTGCTTAGGACTGGTAAACTGTCAAATTCGTTGTTGTCGATTGTCAACAAATCAAGATTGGTGTAGTCAGGTATAGTTCCTGACAGGCCGCTGTCGTGTAAACGCAATTCTTGTAGCCCCATTAAGTTTTGAAAGTCTGGTACCGTTACATCTGTATCAGTGAAAGTACAGTTGGCTAGCGACAATTTGAATAAAGAAGGTAAGTTGCTGAAATTGGGAATATTATCAAACACATTACCATCTAAAGAAAGATATTCGAGAGAAGGTAGGACGAGGTCAGGTGGTAGTGTCCCGATGAGATTGTTACCAGGGCTGGTGTCGTCAAATATTTGTGAACAGTCGGTTGCGCCAGATGCCATTTCATCAATTCCATCCAGGTCAAGACAAACAACACAATCTACTGAAACACCCAAGGTGATACCAAACCAGTTGGTGGTAAGAAATGAACTTGGAAAATCCCATTGGGTATTGTCAACCCAATTGATTCCACCGGTGGCTGAATAGAGTACTCCCAGTTCTTCATAGTCCTCAAACGGGTTGCTCACACCGGATGCTACAGGAGTAGTCATGGCAGTGGGAACAGCCTCTTTATCGGAAATGAAAAAAGTTACAAGCCAAAAGGAAAGAATACCAGTTGCAATCAGCTTGTTTATATTAAAAAAAGTCATGAATTGAAATTAAGCATTTTGCTGGGATTAATTTCAATTTTTTCACAAAATTAACAGAGTAAGATTATATTGGACGTTAAAAAGTTGTAGCTACACCTTTGCGAGGTATTAGATTGATAAAATAGTTAATTAATTCAATGCATAAGAGGGAAAGAAAAGATTGGCGTTTCATTCAATTTGTAAATTGGTTGTATGTACGGATTTTGAGGTTGCTGCTTTGTCGTTTCTACAAGGTGGGGAACCCGCAGCAACAAAAAGTGATACAACTCAGTAATGGTCAATAACACATCATTGTTGCTATTGGCATTAATCATCCCTTTTTCAGTCGTTACTTTTTTGTTTTTAAAAGCTTCCAATGTTGCTTTTGTAAACGCCCCGTTTTGCCATTTGGGGTCTTCATATGAAAGCTCATTTTTTCGGCAGGATAAAATAGTTGGAAACCCTTCATTACTATTATTGTCATCACTATTAATAATGTCCATCATGTCAGCAACTGCTCCGCTATGACAGGCGTCAATGAACATCAATTTTTCACACTTGAGAGACTTTATCATATCCACAATATCCGTTTCAAAATTTAAAGAAGTTGATTTGTTTAAATCTTCATTAAAGTCGGAACCATGAATCCGAAACGACTTTCCATAACCATCTTCAGCATCTTGCCCGTGAGAGGAAACAAAGATGATGACCTGATCACAGGGACGTAGCACCCCAGACTCAAAGTCAAAAGCCAACTGATCAAATTGTTGCCTTAGATATTGTGTTGTGGTCTCCTCTGTTTTTGTACAGGTTCTAATAGTTATTTCATTAAATAATTCACCTTGTTGTTGATAAGCTTCTGCAAAATCTTTTGCGTCTTTCTGAGTGTACGCCAAATCCTGATGAGGAACGCCAATGGATAAGACAGTGAGGTTGGGCTTGAAGTGAATGTTTAATTCCTTAGAGTTTATTTTGATGGAGTCGTTATTTGCAATAAACCGAACTTGATTTTTTCCTCGTTTCAATTCGATTTTACACTGACAATCAGCAACAAATAGTGCCGTTTTTTCTTCTCTCGAAAAAGTGCATTTTACAGGGATAGTTCTGTCAAATCCTTTACTGCCAGAGATGGTGTCCGTTTGAATAGCGACTTTTATAAACCGTTTTTTAAAGGGGTTGGTAGCATAAGCTCTTGTTTTTAAAAGAAACGACGGTTCCGTAGTAATAATCTTTTGAGCACTATATGTTGGATTAACCCAATTGAGCGTAAATACGTTTTTTTGCGGTTTTTCAATACCAGAAAAAATAGCGGGCTCTTGAAACCCTAGTCCATAGACATATTTCTTAGCTAGCCCATAGTCTGGGTTCTGTTCGGTTACCCGACAACCTATCGTTATGGAATCACCGAGATAGCTGTCTTGTGAGATAAACTTAAATGAAAATTCTTTCATCTCCCCGGGAGGTATAGCCTCAATGTTTTGTTCAATATTATCATCTAATGGCAATACTTTGTATGGTAATGAAAATTTGAAACGAATTTTTTGAGCCACTTTAGTGCCCGTATTTGCTAGTTTGATTTTGAAAACAATTGGACTTCCTTTTTCAAGTGAGTGGCTATCAGCTCCGATGCAAACCGGATCAGATAATTCTAAAACGGGTCTTGCTGATTCTTTTGCTTCTACCTCCGATGAAAGTATATGCTCTTTAAGGTGCCCATCGACCTTGATTTTAATGTCGAATGAAAATTGTCTGTTTTTAAGCTTTTCATCTCCTTTGATTGGAATAGGAATGCTTTTTAATTCGCCAGCCTTGATGCTTCCTATTTCTAATTTTTTGAAATAATGTAATCCTTTGGGAGGATTCTTTATGGACACCTCAGCAGTTACACCATGAACGTCTTGTGCTTCATGGTTTATTAGGTTGAAGAGATAATAGCCTCTACTTTCTGGACTAATAAAGGGGAGGTCATTTTCCATTATTAATGGCAATGAGGGAATCGTTAGGCTAATGTTGTTTCTGGAATTGATTAAATGCTCCCCTTCTATTATTGCCAGCCAGCTTTCTTTTTGATCGATAAGGCTGGAGGTGGACCATCCGACAGTCGCGACCTTTCCATCTGACAACTGGGCTAAATCACAGAACTCATCCGACCGACCTTCTCCTTTTAAAAATAAATCATCCCACAATGAATCTCCTTTTTCATTGAAATAATGCAACCAACCGTCAATAAACTTGATAGCTCTTCGCTCAGGTTTTCTATATCCAGCTACAAAATATTCTTGTCGCAAACTTTGAATAATAGACAGGCCACCATCTTTACCTCTGCCTCCTTCTGTTTTTCTCCATATTTCTTTTCCTGCTTTATTTACTTTTAGCAAAAACAAATCTTCTTTGTTGCTAGTATGGATGCCGCATACAATAATATCCCCGTTAGTGTTTTCTACCAGATCCATTCCGATTGCCGCTTCAATTTTATTTTGCCACAACACCTTTTGAGCGTTGAAGTCGTATTTCAGAAGTATAAGGCTATTACTATTTGCGTCATGGCCAGTAACTATTAAACGACCATCCTGGCTTTTAATAAGGGACTGGCCAATACCGTCTGTCAATTCTGATTGCCAAAGCAGTTGACCCTTTCGGTCGTATTGTCCCAGAAATAAGTGATTGTTGATACTACCTGTTGCAAATATATTCCCCTCTATATCGGTTGTTAAATCGTGCAATATTCCCTTTCCGGTTTTGATGCGTTGGATCGACTCCCCTTTACTGTTTAATCGCAATAGCCAGGCTTCCTGACCCTTTGCTGTGCTGGTATTACCTGCAATAAAATAGGTGCCATCCATGTTTTGAACAATGGCATGTGCTTCGTCATCTCCCGTATGGCGAACGATCCGTTTCCATAATACTTGGCCAGCGGTATCTAGCACAGCGAGGTAAACATCATTTCCTTTTTTTGATTTGGTCGTTCCGGTTATTGCCAAATGACCCTCGAAGTTCTGAATAACCGATTTTGCCCGGTCATTTGCAGAAAAGCGAAACTTTTTTTCTAAAATTATAGACGATTGAGCAGGGAGAGAAGTCGTTATTAAAAACAACCCAGCAAGGAGTGAGAGAAAAGTACGTATTTTTTTTGCTTGTGTCAAGATGATTATTGTTTGGACGGAACAGGGCCCCAAAGAGATTAATCGCTTCCTGAAAATTTTATAATAATTGGAATCAAATCTTCAGTATGGTTTTCTTTTTTGTAAGTAAATTGTAGGTCAGAAAAATAGGAAAGAACTGGCATGTTGTTTTCATCAATTGCAAAAGCTTCCAGCGTTTTTTTATATATCCCGCCTTTAATTTGTTCGATCTTTTCTAAGTAGTTGGCTGATGAAAAATTCAATTCTTCTTTTGAAAAAAGCAAACATAGATAGTTGTCCCCCGGACTTGTAATCTCAAAACCTTGGCCATTGTTGGGTATCCTGATGATAGCTTGATCTGAATTAGATGAGTTAGAATTTGGATATTCCCAGCGGGCTGAATTACTTATGGGGTCGTAACTAAAAATGTATACAAAATGTTGATGTGGACCAAAACGCAATTGAAAAAAGTCACCAACCGACCAATCTCTGGCATTATGAAAAATGTTTAGCGTGCTATCAAATAATAGAGTGGTTGGTTCGTATTGATCAACAGTTGCACCATATTCAAAATAAACTTCTCCCCGACCAAGGTTGTTTGGATTTGCACTCCCCCAGGTAAGCCAATCGAATAATGACCAGGAAGATTCGTTTGTTGAGATTAAGGGTTTGTCGTCTATCACTATTTGAAAACCATATCGAACCAGTCGACTAAAATCTTCATAGCTTATTTTGAAAAAACCTTGATCTCCCCAATTCAAACCATAAGAGTTCATGATTTCAACCTCTTCCAGTTCATCGTTATAACCAATAGCAACCATGGCGTGATGCCATGCTGTTTTTTCATTTACATTTGGCTTCCAAAGCGAATCCGTCAAAGAGTAAAACCCAGACGAAATGTCCATGCCGACGATAACTGGACTGTCGGTTCCGATAGCCATTTTTAATCGCTTTATTTTTTCATCTTTCGAATCTTTTTCTTCAAAAATTCTAGCATAATTCTTTATTCGATCAATGCTTGTATCGTCATAGGGAACTTCGGGCAAATAGGTGCAATCATCAGAGGGATGATCAAACTCTCTGGCAAGACAATCACCTTTATTTTTTAGAAAATCAAGTGCCTTTGAAAAACGTGCCCCCACCTGACAGCTTGCACCTTCTTTGATGTGATTAAAAAGATAGGCAGCAGAATAAGCTTCTTCAGTAATGGCACAACGATCAGCTACATGATTTCGTATGGCACCACAGATGGTAAATGCTCCATGACCTAAAGCCCAGGCTACACAAGCCCCGGTATTGCCTTGGTCACCTGGCTCCGGACAATATTTTTTTAAATTTTTAACCTTGGGAATATCGTATTTGCTGCCATCTATTTCTGGCGCTTTAGTTATAGCAATATAGGTAGCTGAATCATCTAAGATCAATCCAGTAGGTCTTCTTTCTTCTTGAGCGGAGAGAAAACTAAACTGTAAAATAAAAAATGCCAATAGACTTACCCGAAGTATCAGGGGATAAGAGAAGGATCTTATGCCTGAACAAATAGAATTTTTGATTTTTTTTAAACAATAGTTCATTCTCAAAAATACTGCTTTTTTAAGTCCTTTCTTAATAGATAGGTGATTTCTTTACAAGTTGTTGATTCACAGCACTTTTTAAATAAAACTGGACTGCGTCTTATTCAAAAAATGCTGTGAATTCTCTTTTACTTGATTACTGTGAATTTACCTGTTATTTGCTTTTCTTTAGTAATGAAATGATAGAAATAACAGCCATTATTCAACTTAGAAATATCGATATTCATCTGTTGCTTTCCTTCTGCAAAGGGTAACCCTTCCTCCTTGTAAATAGTTCGACCATATGCATCATTCATATAAAAATCAAATAATACTTCCTCTGTAATTTCGAGATTGAAATTTAAGATATGCTGAGCTGGATTCGGATAAGCTTGAATATTGACAGCTTCGTTGTACTTTTTCGAAGTAACCAGATTTTGACTCAGATTTGGAATAGATAGCATATTTATATTTGGACATCCAACATCGTTTAAGGTAATATTGTCCAAAATGATTGTAGTCAGATTTGAACCTACTCTGAATAAAAGATTTATCGTCCCACTCACTGGCATCGTAAAAGTTGCAATGGGCCTTGGATCCCATTGATTATTAAGTGGAACGATTTCACTATATAGTTTTTCTCCATTGTCGTTTCGTTTTATGACAACAGAAATGTCTCGATTTCCCCATGCCTTTGCGTCGTATTGTAGCTCATAAGTATTGCCACCTTCTAAATAAATATCGTCATGCACTAACCTCAAATGCCAATACTCCGTTCCTGGATTCTCAATACTGATTTGGGCTCTATTCCACGGCGCGCTATAGCTACCTGTGGCACCTCCTTCTTCCAAAAAGGACCAACCTGATAAGTCGCCATTTTGGAAGGTGCCATTAGGAATGAGATCGCAGAGTGGTGGTTCTTCCTCGTCTTCTACAATACTAAACAAATCGCTGTAATCGTCAACATCTGTATTAGCATTACTGCGAATCCTGATTTGGTAGTCATCCCCTACAGGAAGGTTATCTCCGATGGCCCAATCGTAATTGCCATCACTTTCCGTAGATGAAATAAGTGTGTTGTAATAAGTACCTCCTTTAAATAAAACAATTCTTACGTCGTCTGGAAGGTTGTCGTCCCATTGTATTATGTAATTTGAATTCAGGGCTAATGCTTCTCCTGAAGTAGGAGTAATAATATCAATGTAGCTAGCCACTGTATCTACGGGAGCTGGATATCCAGACCAAACACCCATGCCTGTAGTTCCGACATAGAATTTGCCAAACTCCGTGCGATCGGCAGTCATGTGCCTGATCAATGATTCTAAATAAAAAACACTTTCATCACTTATTCTTTCCCAGGTATTGCCTTCATCTGTTGAACGATAAAACCAAGAAGCTGTATCGTTGGTCAACTGACCCAGCATATATATAGTGGGGTAGCAGGTGGGACATTTTTCTTTTCCAATGGCAAAGGCAATCGTTTTTTTAATGCCCGCAATTTTGTTCCAGTTTACACCGCTATTTGTACTTCGATATAAACCTGTATTATGATGGTTGATCCAAAGATGTCCTTCGTGGCCATGAGCGGCAGTTAGGCGGGTTGAATTGCTTTCATTACTTAACGTAAATGGGAGGCTACCGACGTTCGCCCAGTTTTGACCTTTGTTTGTACTTTTGTAAACTGTTCCGTTATCTTTTTTGTAAATATAAAAGGTGTGATTGTCAACAGGGTCTGCCACGAGTGGACGAAACTTGAAGAAGGTAACATTTTCAATTGTCACACCGGGAATGCCACTTGCCGTATTAAATGTCGCGCCATAATCATCAGAGTATTTAACGCCATCTTGGCAAACCAAAACAATATTATTAGGGTCGCCGCTACTCATGGCCATCGTTGCTTTTCCCCAACTGGTTGGGTAACCATTAGCGTAGCCAAAACTTTGTCCACCGTTGGTTGAATATAATAAATAACCATCAGAATCACCCCATTCTACTGTTGAAGAGACCAATACATTATTAGGAAATTGTTCACATACTGTAGCTCCGGCCCCTTTTTTAAATGGCCCTGAAGGAGTAGTAAGATCTCGAATGTCCTCTTCGGGATACTCGTTGTTGTTTTTAATTACCCATCCAGTATGATCACCTGAGTTTACAATAAGTGAATTGTTATTATTGTTTTCTGGGAAACTGATGCATCCAGTTGTTACTATTTCTTCGTGTCCGTTTGACTTGGTATTGATCCACTCTAGCTGGCCTGCCTGCCAATTATCGGTGTGATACATGCCTGCATAAAAAGTTGCATATAATTTGTCAGGATCCACTGGATCAAAAGCTATTTGAGAGGTGTGATTGCCATTGGTGCCATAGCTATCCCAGGGGTATAAAGAATTGATAAGTACGTCGTTTTTCTTTATCCAGTTATTTCCTTTGTCATAAGAAACATATAAACGCTTGAAGTTATTACCCCCCAAACCTGCAGGACATGCTACTACGATATCATCGTCGTGTGGGCTGGCTGTCACTGTTAGGTAGCCATAATCAAGACTAGCTTCGGGTATAAATGTATTGATCCAATTGTCGGATGTTGTTGGGTTATCCAGTCGATAAACACCTTTGTTTCGGCAAGCTGCAAATAAGGATGATCCATTCTTCGAAAAACTCAAATCACTGGATTCATTTAAGTCATTATTACCTCCATTGATGAGTGAAAAATTGCTACCTCCATTTTGGCTTCGGAAGATACCGTGTTGGTAATAAGCTACGAAAATGTAATTAGGTTGATTAGGATGAAAAAGCACATTTCGAATGCTGTTTTCCTCATCATTGTCTGGAAGTGTATTTGGAGCAATTCGTGTCCAGGTAGTGCCATTTAATTTCCATAGGCCTTTCTCTCGGGAACCGATCCAAAGTTCATTTACATTTTGTGGATTTACTGCAATCGGTGATCCTTCACGATCTCGGTCTTCCGTATTGCTATTAACTCGGCCACCATTGGCACCAAACTTTACGCCTGTTGGGGTAGGGATGATTTGCCAGTTGTCTCCTTTGTCTGTCGATTTTAATATAGCAGCATTCGCCGGATCATTTTTCATATCGACGGCTAAATAAATAATCCCAGTATCTGTAGGGTGCAAGGCTATTCCTGCAACACCATGATAATTTTTGTTTCGGTGATTAATTAAAGGTTTCATTTTTGCTTCTGCAGGGTGCCATCTATAGGCACCCCCCACGTCAGTTCTCAAATAAATAAGGTTTGTATCTAAAGGATGTATTTTGATGCCGGTAACATAACCTCCACCGCCAATTTTTACAGCTTCCCAGTTGTAGTCGATTTGTGCTGTTATTGTGGTAGAAGTAAATATGTAAACGGTAATAATGCCAATCATTTGAAGGAAAGGGAATCTTAATATATTCATATCTGATATTCGGTATTAAATGGTAATTGAAAATTGATTATCATATAATAAATACCATGAATTCGAAAAAGCCCCCGCCAGAGAACTAGTTTTTTAAAAAATTCACATAATAATGGTGTTAAGGATTTTTAGTCGGAGGCGGTGGTCGTGTGAAAAAAGGAACTAAATTAAGTTAAAATACTCTAAGCATATTCCAGTCATAACATTATTCACGCAATAAATATTGCTTTTTTGTAATATTTCATATCTTTAGTATTCTATCTGAATACGACTGCGTCATTATTGTATAAGAGAATGTAACTAAATCATTTTGTTACCTTCTCTAAGGCTGTTTTTGATTTTCTATTTTGAAGATCTACAGGTCAACTATCGGGTTTCAATTTTAAATGGTGGACGTTGGAGAGGATAGCAAAGTATTCTTTTGTTAATACCATAGCACAAACAGCTAAAAGATACCATGAAGATTGAATCCAATTTAATAAATGAACTTATTGATCAACTGCTAAGCAAGATAATCTCTCATGCTACAAAAACCGACATGACAGTTGGTAATATTGTCATTTTGGAAAAGCGCCTAAGGAAAGGAGTAGGATTGTTGGATTATCATCAACAGTTAAAATTAGTGTCCAAGGTTATCTCAAAAGGGATTTTTAAATCCATCTTAAATTTTGGTAAAAATACGGATGAGAAGGTTGATGATCTTTGCTATAATATTTTATTATTTTCCAGAAATGGAGCTTTGAATACCATATTAGTGTCTAGGTTTTTAGAGGATTTTATAAAGGGGGGGAGTCGCAGTTTGGTTGATGATCTAGAACAGGTGGGACTGGGAGAAAAGGTAATTGAAAACTTTACGGGAGGAACAAAGGAAATCTCGGATACTTCCATTGATGCTCATTCGACTTATTATGAAGAAAACTATGGGCCACAGTTATTTGGTGATCGTAACAAAAAAAAACTGGGTCTGTCGAACCATGAGGCGAAGTATTTAAATAAAATATGGTCATATAACAATTCATTTATAAAGATAGAACAATGCTCAGAAGAATCTGTCAGGCTATATTTGCATCTGGTAGAGAAATTTGAAAAGATTTATGAGGACAGAGGAATGGACTTTTTCAAAACCCTAAAGGCATTAGACCTAGCAGCTAATTCAGGATACTATAATGAAAGAAATTACAATTTCGAAATTTCCTGGATGGCGCCCGTATCGCAAAGGTTATTAGAAGGAGTATTTAAGATTGCAGAGAACTGCATCCGGGAGCATTATCGACATTCGAGGAAAAGAGATGAAGCCTCTGCGTATGAATATTTTGATGAGGTGCTTAATATGAAACTTGAGTCTTTTTTGAGCGGTGTGATTGATATATATAGTTCTAAAATTGCAACGCCAACGGAAACTACCTTACTTAAATTAAACGAGTTAAACAGAGCACGTTGGAAAGATGATTTTAAAACAATCAAATCAGAAGTCAAATCGCTTTCACCTAAAGAGCTGGTACTCAAAACAAATCAACTTATTGCCGAAAATAAAACGAATCCAAGCTTATCAAGTATCTATTTTGAGGCAACTAAAATGTTTGCAGGAATTAACAAAATAGAAGCACTCAAATATTATTTGCAATATCGTTCAATAAAAATGGAAGGCGAGAAAATGAAAACCAAAGAACTTCCAAAAACAATTGCAAAGAAACTCTTTACAAAAGAAATCCATTTAGAACGATTTAACAAACTGCTTTTCGATGTGTCTATGGGTAGCCTTGCGATGGAAGCGGCTTTGGGTGAGCTTAGTAAAGTGTATGCGATAGAACGAAAAAAGGTCAAGCTGAATGAAAGGGAGATTGATAGAATCAATGAGACGCATAAAGAGACGGTAGAGACACTAAATGTGATATTGGAAGAAGAGGACTCCGGAGGGGAAGAGAAGGTAGAAGAACAGATAGTAAAGCCTGTGACTCCGGTAATTGAGGCGAAAGAAGAAAGCCTGGAAGATATCTTTGGTGCTTCTTCTGACAATGAGCAAACTGGAACGATTGATTTTGAGCCAGTTCAAATTGAATTATTGAAGTTCATTTACAATGAAAATATGTCATTAAGTGATGAGCAAGTCTCGAAGTTCGCCAAAGAAAAGCGTAAGTTTAAGGGACGATTGGTAAATGGAATTAATGAACTTTTTTACGAAGAGTACGAAGAAGTGTTGATTGAGGCTGAAGACGGAGCTTATACCTTGAATAAGGACTATGTCAATCTGGTAGAAAACTTATAAATACTAAACACAAACCATGCAAGTAAAACCTAAAGAAGCTACTGCGATTATAAATTCTTTGACCGGTGGGGTTGTTCCCAAATTAGGGATTCAGCATATTACAGTGGGACGAAAGAAAGAAATCACTGCAATGATAAAGGCATTGGAAGAGGTGGAAGCTGATCATAGTATTGTGAAATTTTGGATTGGAGAGTTTGGAAGTGGAAAAAGTTTTATCCTGCATTTGTTAAACACCATTGCGATAAAGAAAAAGTTTGTGGTAAGTAATGCAGACTTCACCCCGGAAAAGAGGCTGTACTCTAGTGATAGAAAATCGGTCGCGCTTTATTCTACAATTATTGACAACCTTTCCATTCAGACAAAGCCAGAAGGAGGTGCTTTGGAAATCTTACTCGAAAAATGGATAGAAAGCGTTTTGATGGCAGTTGCAGAAGAGTTTGATTTGGATTTTGATGCATTAAGAGATGAGGAAAATATTCATCATACCCGAAAAAAGATAATGAAGATCACCAATGACCTTACTGAAGTTGGAGGATTTAGCTTCGGAACCATTATGCTGAAATATTATGAGGGTTACATTCAAGAGGATACGCAATTGAGAAGAAATGCGCTTCGTTGGTTGAAAGGAGAGTACACCACAAAAACAGAAGCTAGGCAAGATTTGGGCGTTCGGGAAATCATCAACGACACAAATTTTTATGACATGCTGAAAAACTTTAGCCGTTTCTTTAAATCGATCGGCTATAGTGGCTTAATGATTAATTTGGATGAGGCAATCAATCTTTACAAGATTACCAATAAGCAAACGCGGGAAAAGAATTATGAAAAGATACTAACGATTTACAATGATTGTTATCAAGGGAATACAAAGAATTTGTTTTTCAACTTTGCAGGAACAGAAGACTTTTTAGAAAACGAAAGGAAGGGCTTGTTTAGTTACGATGCTTTAAAAACAAGATTAGAAGGAAACCAATTCGAAACGTCTACCATGCGGGATTTTTCACAGCCGGTGATCAAGTTACTTCCCTTGAATGACAATGAAATATTTGTTTTGCTGCAAAAACTAAAAGCGATATTTGACATAAATTATTCGACCAATATTAACTTTACGGACGATGATATAAAAGCCTATATGGAGTTTAAACTCAATCAGCAGGGAGCAGCAGATTTTCTAACTCCACGAGAAGTTATCCGCTACTTTTTAAACATGCTGAATATCCTACGTCAAAACCCTTCACAGGATAAGCAAGAATTAATGCGCTCGTTTACGAAGAAGTCCAGCGAGGAAATAGACCTCAGTGAAATCAATATAGACGAGCTCTAATATGGATGCTTACAATCTGCTTTCCAATCCGATAAAGAAATTTATACGTGACAAGAAATGGGACGAACTTCGCCCCATTCAAACTGCCGCGATTACACGGATTATCACCACCAAAAACAACTACATCATAGCAGCTCGCACCGCTTCCGGTAAAACAGAAGCGGCCTTCCTTCCAATTCTTTCTCAAGTTGATTTTAGCGAGAGAGGTGTACAGGTTCTTTACATTTCCCCACTTGTGGCGCTCATAAATGACCAGTTTGAGCGTGTCAATGATTTGTGCAAACATCTGGATGTCAAGATTACAAAATGGCATGGAGAGGCCAGTCGGTCGGCTAAAAAGAAATTGATTGGGAATCCAAATGGCGTCGTCTTGATTACGCCGGAGTCAATTGAGGCCATGTTTGTCAATCAACCTTATAATGTCCAGAACTTATTTTCAAACTTGAAATTTATCGTCATTGATGAAATTCATAGTTTCCTGGGCACCGACAGAGGAATACAACTTAGGTCTTTGCTGTTTCGAATTAATGAAAAGGCAATGACTGACATTAGATTTGTTGCCTTGTCTGCTACTTTAGGAGATGATTTGGTGGCCGCAAAATCATTCTTTGGAGCTATTGAAAAAACCAAAGTTCTCGTAGATAGCACGAAGCAAGGAGTAGATGCGCAGATAAGGTATTTTGAATCGGAAGGAAAGGAAGTTCCAATCGAGTTGTTGGGAACCCTGTACAAAATCACACAAAAAGATCGAGCTTTGATCTTTCCAAATAGCAGGGGTAGAGTGGAAGAGATAGCTGTGAAGCTAAAAAAGATTGCTGTGAAATACGATGGACACCAGTTCTATTATGCACACCATTCTTCGGTCAATAAAGAGCTGAGAGAATTTGTAGAAGATTTTGCAAAAAACAACCAGTCGGGGAGATATGCGATAGTTTGTACCTCAACTTTGGAGCTGGGGATAGATATTGGTACAGTTGATTTAGTAGCTCAAATTGATTCTACCTTCTCCGTTGCCTCCCTTGCTCAGCGCCTGGGTAGAAGTGGACGGAAGGAAGGCGTTAACAGCAATCTGTTATTGTGTGCGATGAGTCCATGGAGTCTGCTCCAGTCAATCGCCTGTTTTGAATTGCTGAAAAAAGGCTTCGTTGAGCCATTAAAAAACAATGTCTATACCGTTGATCTTCTTTTTCATCAGATACTCTCCATCGTAAAAGAATCATCTGGCATCAACAAAGATTTATTGTACAAACGAGTTAGAAATAACTACACCTTCGAATTTATTCAAGACTCCGACATTATCGACCTACTGAAACACATGATCCGGGAAGAATACCTGGAGAACATCAACAGTGAATTGATAATAGGGATTGAAGGAGAAGGCTTGGTGAATAGCCGTAACTTTTATACAGCCTTTCAAACGCCTGTCCACTTCAAAGTCGTCACAAAAAACAGAACCATTGGAGAGATACCTCCTTCCCCTCAAATCATCCCCGATCAGAATATTTACCTCGCCGCCAAAACATGGAAAATTCAAGAAGTAGATTATACCAGTAAAAAGATATTTGTGATAAAAGCCACCGACGGTAAAAAGCCTCTCTTCTCAGGCGGCGGAGGCCAGATCCATGAACGGGTACGAGAAAAGATGCTGGAAATAATAACAAGCAATCAAGTTTTGCCAGAATGCGATACCGCAGCCATCAATCAAATCAATGAACTAAGAAAGGACTTTAAAGATTTTAAATGTAAAGACTATAAATTCGAAAGACCTGTTTTTGTTTCAGAGAAAAAGCTACAGTTCTTTTCATTCACCAGTACTAAGATTAACAATACCCTCAAGTTTTTATTGGAACAACACCTCGGGAAAAATATTACCCTATTCGAGCAACAAAGCCTTTTTGAGACAACGGTTAGCTATGATGAATTTATTGAAATTATGACTAAAATTACTAAGTCGATTAAGGACTTTGATAAGTTGTTGTTTGAGTATTTGGAGACTAGTCCGGATGAGGAATATCCGACTTCTAAGTGGGGTTTTTATTTGCCGAAGGAGATGAAGCAGAAGGTGGTTTTGACTTCTTATTTTGATGTTGAGGGGGCTGTTGGGTGGTTGTTGGGGGTTGGGTTGTGTGGGGTTTAGTGGAGCTTTTAATTCATGTTGTTAATCATAATGATCTAAAAAAATGATGAATGGGAAAGGGAGGGTATTTAATGAAGTCTTTTTTGAAAGATTATCAGAATAGGACAAATGGCAAATTAGCCATCAATTAATGAAGATCCCCAAGGCCTATTTTCGCCCACTACTTCCCAATACAGAAAGTGCTTTTTATTGATTATCAGACAGTTAGATGTATAAAGGTACAAATGAGGTACATTTTTTCTTTTTGACTTGGTTTGAAACCAACTATTATTTTAATAGACTCTTGTTTGCCCTTGTTTTACTGGCTGTGTTCTCCAAGAGGTACTTTTTGTAAAACATATTTCATCGTAGGTCGTTGCTTATGAATTTTTCGTTAGTGGGTAACAGGTTGTAACAAAACAGAACGTTATTTCTTTTTTACTAATTGAAATGAATCTTTTCCAATTTGTTCAACATAATACTCTTGAGCTATTTTTTCTCTTCCTTTTACATTATAACTATCAAGTAAATCTATCCAATTGATTGACTTTACTCTAGCCCTTTCTAAGGAGACGTTAACCAAAATAGTTTCTTGTAATTCAACATTCCTTATATCAGCACCATTTAAATTTGCTCTTGTCAAGTCTGCTAAGGTTAAAAATGCGCCACTTAAATCGGCTCCTTCCAAATCAGCACCTTTCAACATAGCATCTTCTAATACCGCTCCTTTAAAAATTGATCCTTGTAATTTCCCTCCGTTGATGCTAGCCTTACCTAACATAGCATCAATTAAACTTACACCTCGTAAATCTATACTATCCATTTTAGAATTATATAAAGTTGCACTATTTAATTGAGTCATTTCAGAAAATAATGCACTAGATAGTTTTGCCTCAGGCATATAGGCTCCGGTCAAATCTGCTCCACTCAAATCCGCTCCTCTTAAATCTGCTTGAGGCAAATGAGCTCCAGAAAGGTTTGCGTTTTTAAAATTAGTATTCTTCAAATCTGCTTTGGTGAAATCAGGCATAATCAAATCAGTCCCATCCAAATTAGTATTATTCATTGATGTGCCAATAAATTTGATGTTAGTTATTTCACAATTACTAAGATCAACATTATCTATTTTTGCATCAGTTAGATCAGCATCTTTTAAAACAGAATTTCTCATTTTTGCTCCTCTTAAGTCTGCTCCGATTAAATTTGCATTTATTAGATAAGATTGTTCGAATATACATTTTTCATGCAACTCAAGTAAATTCAAAGAATCTAAAGATAAATTACCCAAAGCGATAAGTAATTGTGCTCTTTCAGGGCTTAATGGTTTAGACAGAGTATCTCCATCAAGAAATCTATATGGTTTAAGAGAATAAGAAAGGGCTGCAATCCTACCAATTAATTCAGGGCTTAAATCTCTTATACCTGCTTTATTCTTATCCTCTTTAAGTTCAACATCCACTTTGTCCATTATATTGCTCATAAGAAATATTAATGCACTTCTTCTATCTGCTTCTATAAGTGAAGTTTGTATTTCTGTTTGTTTTGATTGTTCTTTAAACAATTCTGTTTGTTCATCTATTTTGGTATTTTGTTTTTTAAATAAACCATTTTGACTTTCTAATAATTTATTTTGCCCTGCTAGTAAATCTGTTTGAGCCGTTACTTTTAAATTTTGTTCTTCAAATAAATTATTTTGACTTTCTAGTAAATCTGTTTGAGCCGTTACTTTTAAATTTTGTTCTTCAAATAAATCATTTTGACTTTTAAATAAACCATTTTGTGTATCTATTAAATCTGTTTGGGCGGCTACATAAGTATTTTGGGTGCTAAATAGGTCGTTCTGTTTCAAAAGGGTAATGGTTCCTAATAATCCAAAGGCAGCGACAAAAGCACCAACAAAAAATCTTTGTATAAAGAGATTGATAGGCCTCATAAGGAACATTCGAGCAATAGTAGGTGCATTCTCTTTTAGCTTTTCTTTATCTTCTTTTTCTAAATCAAGATTAATCTTATCAATTGCTTTGTTTATTAATTCAGTCGATCCTGATTCTGTTGCTTTCCTTATTTTATCATACTCAGGCCATTGTCCTAATATGAAAAGAAAAGTTTCTTTTGAGACTACAAATAGTAGCGTAAAAAAAATACCAAATCCAAATATTATTAATGCAAGAATTTCCAATGCCTTTATAAATTCTTTTTTTCCTTGTAGTGAGTATAGAATTCCAATTATTACCAATGTAAATAAAATAGTAATACCTAGTGATTTCCAATTAGAAATGTCAAAGGGATCTTTCTTTTGCTCTTTTGATTTACTATTCGTTTTAACAATTCCCTTTTGCTCTTTAATGATTTCGGTATAAAATTTAATGCACAGAAAAAAAACTAATAAGGGTAAAGTTATACCCAATAAGGAAAGAGCTTTAAGAATTAGTTGATGAGGATTTTTAAGTAATAAGGTTATAAAATAAATAAAGCTACTGAAGGCTGATGTTAAGAAAAAACATTTTTGCCATGAGATAGGATAGTGTAATTTTTTACCTGAAGGACTAATTACTGTTAGAATGGTAATAAATAGTAAAGAGGTTAAACCAATAATTGATAATTTTATTGAAGGATAAAAATTTTCGAATATCACACTTGCCGAGTAAAGTAATACGAGTAAACCAATAAAGGCGAATAATCCTTTTAAAAAAATTAATAGTCCGGTTAAAATTTTTTTCATTAGCCTAGATGTTTGTTTAATTTTAAAGCTAAACAATTATCTAATACTTTAAAGGTTTTTCATGTCAATGTTATTCTTTAATAGCCATCCTAACTGTCCCGAAGGCACAAATCCCACCAAAACCTCCCCAGTATCATAATTAACCCAATCACTAGCACAACGATCATAACTAATCTCCTCATAGTCCACAACCACCTGCTGTTTCCCTTTCTTCCGAACTGCCTTATCCAAATTAAACCCAAACCGATCAAAAAGCCTATGCCCCTTCATAGCACAAAATATATTATCCAAAGCAGCCGCATAAATCAAAGGAGGTATTTTGCTTTGTGCTTTCTTCTTCATATCCGGCTCTGTAAATATCTTACTTCCGTATTTGATAATCTCTACTAAATCTCTTTCCAGATTTCCGACTCTTCGTATGTGTTGAGCTTTGTGATAGGTGTGTTCTTTTGTCCAAAGTAGTTGCCATTCTTTTTTTAATATTTCGGCAATCTCTCTATTGGGTACTATGATGTGAAAATGTGGGTTGTATGTTTTTCTGATAGGGTTGTAATTGCACTCCAAAGATTTAACACCAATTAGTTTTGGAGCCTTTCCACGTTGGTGCCTTTTTTTATACTTTTCCCTTATTCGTCTAAAGGCTCTTATCATTTCTTCCTTCATCCACTTATTCAGCTTATGTGCCGGAACGGACTTAATGGTAAGTGTTACAAAATGTGGGTCTTCCCATTTGCTAAGTGTTGGATAATATCTATTGATAATGTCAGCCTTTCTATTGGTAAGACAAACTAAGCAAAATCTATTCTTACAAAAGTTTCCAAAGGTTCGACCATTCCCAACAGTTAGTCTTGATTGACAGTGCCAAGAGTTCCAATATTGTTGCGCTCTTTTTTTGTCACCTTTCTCAGTTGCTATTTTAGCAAGACAGCGAGTAAGGTATTGGGTAATGTATTTCCTCTTTGCTTTTCCCTGTAAGGCTTTCTTGTTGCTCTGATCTGTCCCATTTCCATACACTACTTTATTCGGTTTGTAGGGTGTGGGGTTTATATTATTTGTCCCACTTTGTGCTAATGTATATAGATATTCGGATAGAAAAGCAATAAGAAAGTAATACTAGCGAGAATTATTTAATAAGAAAACCCTTGTAAAACAGTGTCTTACAAGGGTTTTGTGATTTGGTGCTAATCGCTTGTTTTCATACCTACTTCCCAATACAAAAATTACCAAATATATTCCCCAACAAATCATCCGTGCTAATCTCACCAGTTATCTCCCCCAAATGATACAATCCCTGCCTGATATCCAACGCCATAAAATCAGAAGTAATCCCCTCATCCAAACCGCGTAACACCGCATCCAAACTATCATTCGCCTTATTCAAAGAATCATAATGCCGGCTATTACTCACAATCGTCTGATCCATCATCTGCGGATTGTCTACCACCAACTGAAACAACATATCTTTTAACGCATTGATGTTCATACCGTTTTTGGCAGAAGCCGTAATCAAATTGTTTTTACCAATCAAAAGCGCTTTGTAATAATGCTCCGGTTTGACATATGGCCTGAGGTCCATTTTATTGGCGACAAATAATTGTTTACTGCCTCTCGTCAATGCGCGACTGCCATGCAAAAACCGCTTCACGTCACCCCAAAGATCCTCTGGTTTCGATTCCAACACATCAAATACATAAATCACAACCGTAGACTCTGCAATTTTTGTAATCGTTTTTTCCACACCCAGTTTCTCAATCTGATCCTGCGCCTTGCGGATTCCCGCCGTATCAATCAAACGAAATTGTATGCCTTTTATATTCAAACTTTCCTCTACCGTGTCACGAGTCGTACCAGCAATGTCACTCACAATCGCACGCTCCTCATTCAACATCGCATTCAGTAGGGTAGACTTTCCCGCATTGGGCCTACCCGCAATGACGGTACTCACACCATTTTTAATCACATTCCCCAAATGGAAAGATTGCAACAGATTTTGCAACAGCTTCTGAATTTTCAAAACTAAAGTCTTCAGATCATCTCTATTCACAAACTCCACATCCTCTTCCGAGAAGTCCAACTCCAATTCAATCAAACTCGCAAAGTCAATCAACTGCTGACGCAGCTCCGCAATCTCATCACTAAAGCCACCCCGCATCTGCTGTATCGCCAACTGATGCGCCGATGCCGACGACGAAGCAATCAAATCCGCCACCGCCTCTGCCTGACTCAAATCCATCTGCCCATTCAAAAAAGCGCGCATGGTAAACTCTCCCGGCTGTGCCATCCGTGCACCCTTCCGAAGAAACAATTCAATAATCTGCTGAATAATATAAGTGGAACCGTGGCAGGAAACTTCCACCACATTTTCTTTGGTATAAGAGGTGGGCGCCACAAAAAGTGAAACCAAGACCTCATCCAGAATCACCCCCGCCTCATCACGGATCGTCCCCAAATGAATCGTATGACTCGCCTCGTCTTTCAACGATTTTCCAAAGAAAACACCATCAACCATTTGTATAGCTTCCTTGCCCGATAAACGAACCACCCCAATGGCTCCCGAACCAGGTGGCGTCGCCAGGGCTACTATCGTATCGTCTAAGTCCTTTGTAATGTATGACATGCGGTAAAGATAAAAAAGTCGGACTTGAAATCAAAGGGGTGAGAAGTGGGAGGCTTCCTTCTAACGTTGATGGGAACACAGATTTAACGGCCACCGTGCTCCTACGCTGAAGCTTTCTCCGGTCTCTTACGCTAAAGCTTCAGCGACAGCGTGCGGCCGAAGCCTATGGCGAAGGACTCGGCGAAAGCGTTCGGACAAAGCCTATGGCGGCGGACGATTGAACAGATTTACACAGATTTTTTATGTTTTACTTCGCTCCGATTCCATCTCTCTTCCACCTTAGAAGGATACACGGCCTACAAAAAAAATCCGTGTTGATCCGTTCAATATGTGTCCCATCATGTTAGCAGGCGCTTAGAGACTCACTTAGGAAGACCAAAAGGAGAAGCCACCGCCAACCAGGGTTCAGCATGATTACCATACATAGGCAAGGCTTTATCATAGGAAGTTACCTTATATGATTTAGTAATAGCAGATGGCTTATTGTCAGTTCGCCCATGAAACATTTCATAAGAAATTAAATCACCATCAACCCGATTAACACTAGTCACAATAGCAATATGATTGATTCCAGTTCCACGAAGTGTGAGGGTGTCCATATTCATTTTCTGAAAGTCATAATGATTCCGACGTCTGCCATAGCCATAAAATACAACAGCACCTGGTTGAATCAAATCTGCCTCGGCAGCAGGGTTCCTTACAATTTTTAAATTACCATTCTTCTTGTACCAGGCAGCCAATGAGCGACTGTCTCGGGCCTGCTTAAATTTTGGAAGTTTTGCCTCGGGACAAATACCTTTAAAGTGCTCCAACACGCGGTGGAAGATACCCGAACAATCGGCTTTTGCTTTAGGTTCACGATTATACATAATGCCTTTTAAAGCATTGGCAGCATTATTTGTTGCCACGGCTAAATCAAAATCAGCCGTACCACAAAGTTGGTTCACTAGAGGAGTTGCCGGCTCCGTTTTAGGATTCTCTATTTTAGGGTTCTTTATTTTTGGGAGTTTTATTTTGGTAGTATCCGCCTTAGGTAGATTTGTATCTGTGTTTGATTCGGTAGCTTCTTTAGAAGTGACACCAGTAATGTCAGACGAAGAATTGGTTGTTTTAGGAGTTTTAGGTTTGCACCCGCAAAGGAGACAAAATGCCATAAACAGGTATAGGAATCTAAGATAGGTCGCTTTCATTTTAATGGTTATTTTAGGTTAAAAAAGTGATGAACTCAATACAGAAGACGGAACCAAATTATTCCATCAAACTACTTGGCAATAGGATACTGCATTATGCTAAGTACACTGTCATCTAAATTCTGCCCGTTTTGAATGCTTCTTTTGAAATTACTTTTCGTTAGAAATTCCTTAAATAGCTAAGGCTATTCGCGAAATT